>Ga0247611_10000058_pt1 | contig 202826 bp, 181 predicted proteins | sample 177DNAGHGhighgp2_FD_192422 | JGI IMG/M metagenome (GOLD analysis project Ga0247611, IMG submission 192422) | Sheep rumen microbial communities from Palmerston North, Manawatu-Wanganui, New Zealand - 1770 DNA GHGhigh gp2 | ecosystem: Host-associated > Mammals > Digestive system > Stomach >... | reverse complement strand
CTGGCAGAAACACGGATTGACAACTTCATAAAATGGTTCCTCTTCTTCAACGACGAAAAGAAGAAAAAGTAACCTTGTCACCAACCAAAAATGTCAAGGTTACCAACCAAAAATGTCAATTATACCCGTTTTTTCATTATATTTGCCTAACTGAACACACAAAACACTAAATTCCATACAGTATGAATCTCAGCGACATCATCCTCCAGCAGGTGACCAAGAACGTGGCTGGCAGCAACCTCCAGATCCCGTCCAACGTCCAGCAGCAGGTCCTCGGCGGCCTCTCCGACTCCATCCTCGGTTCCCTGACCAAGACCGCGGCCGCTCCCGGCGGTATCGACATGATCAAGAACCTCCTCACCGGCAAGGCCGATGCGGACTCGAGCCCGATCACGGCGATGGCCGGCAGCCTGTTCAAGAACAACTTCCTGTCCAAGCTCAACCTCGGCAGCGTCCTCAGCGGCGGCCTCCTCGCCCTCATCCCGAAGATCTTCGGCGGCCTCAAGGGCATCCTCAAGGACCAGGACGGCGACGGTGACGTGGACCTGAACGACATCCTGATCGTCCTCAAGGGCGGCAAGGGCAGCGTGCTCGGCGGCCTCGGCAGCGTACTCGGCGGTCTCGGCAGCCTGGCCGGCGGCGCGGCTCCCGCGCAGAAGACCTCCAACGGCAGCGTGCTCGGCAGCATCGCCGGCAGCGTGCTCGGCGGCATCTTCGGCAAGAAGAAATAATCCGGTTCCCTGAGAATCTGACGGGCGGCCCTTCGGGACCGCCCGTTTTTTGCATTTGTGAGGGGGATTCCGTATTTTTGTATGATTATGTGGAAACTCGTCATCCTTGCCGTCACGCAAAGCGTGTTCCTCTGCGGAGGGCAGGTCCTGCTGAAGCTGGGCCTGGCCGCGTCGGGGCCTTTCAGCTGGACCTGGTCTTTTTTCAAGAGCCAGCTCACCAACTGGTGGTTCCTGCTGTGCGGCATCTCCTTCGGCGTCGCCACGGTGCTGTGGCTGTACATCCTGAAGCATTTCCCCTTCAGCATCGCCTATCCGCTGTCCTGCCTGAGCTATGCGTTCGGGATGGTGGCGGCCATCCTCGTGTTCCATGAGCAGGTGAACTGGGTGCAGTGGATCGGCGTGTTCCTGGTCATTTCCGGCTGTGTCCTGATCGCCCGATGAAACGCTGGCTCCTCATACTGGCCGGCCTGGCGCTGGCGCTGGCCGCATCGGCCCAGGAGAACATCCTGGACCGCCTGAAGGCGGCCAATACCTACGAGACGCTGCAGGCGTCCTTCATCCAGACGCGGCACAGTTCGATGCTCGCCAAGGACCTCAAGAGCGAAGGCCGGATGGTCCTTGCGAGTCCCGACCGCATCCGCTGGGAGGTGCTCAAGCCCTATCCGAGCGTGTTCGTTTCCAGCGGAGAACTGGCCATCGCCGGCCGCCGTTTCCGGATGCCCACGGAGAAGGATTTCACCGCGACCGTCCTGGAAGGGGAGGACCTCACCGTGAAGTTGGTGCCGGTCCGCCGGGACCTCAAGTCCCTGTTCCGGGAAATCATTATCCATGCCGACAAACAGTCGCTCCAGCTCCGCTCCGCCCTCCTCATGGCGCCGGACGGCGACTGGACGCAGCTGGAGTTCAAGGACCTCGTCGTGAACCGACCGGTGGACGCTAAACTCTTTGAAAAAGAATAAGATGCTGCAGGGAATCCTCTACGAGACCATCGCGGTCGACGCGACCGGCGCGACCATCCGCCTGCTGCCGGAAAGCCCCGTTTACCAGGGGCATTTCCCGGGGTATCCCATTACCCCGGGCGTGTGCCTGGTGGAGATAGCGCTGGAACTGATCGCAGAGATGGCCGATCAGGTCGGCCATGACGAGAAAGTTCAACTGGTGGGGGCGAAGAACATCAAGTTCACGAGCCCGATCATCCCGGCCGAGGGGATGGAACTCCGGTTCAACCTGGGCGGGGAAGGGAGCGAGCGGACCGTGGAAATCCTCTCCGGAGAAACCCTTTGTGCCAAAATGAGCCTGTCCGTGGCGTGACCGATCCCCGTCATATCTGCGCCGTCATCCCGACGTTCAACAACGGCGGGACGGTCGCGGACGTGGTCCGCGGCGTCCTCCGGCAGGGACTGCCGGTGCTCGTCGTGGACGACGGCAGCACGGACGGCACGCAGGAGGAGCTGAAGGACCTGGACATCCGGGTTTTGCGGCACGAAGCCAACCGGGGGAAAGGCCGGGCCCTCAAGACCGGCCTGGAAGCCGCCCGGAAGCTCGGTTACCGGTTCGCCTTGACGCTGGACGCGGACGGCCAGCACGATCCCGCCGACATCCCGGCGCTCGTCGCCGCGGCAGGGGAGCGGACGCTCGTCGTGGGCAGCCGCAACCTCACGGCCGACGGCATGCCCTCCGGCAACACGTTCGCGAACAAGTTCTCGAATTTCTGGTTCACCGTCCAGACCGGACGGAAACTCCCCGATACGCAGACCGGTTTCCGCGTGTACCCGCTGGAAGACCTCCCGTCCCTGAAACTCCTGACCGCCCGGTATGAGGCGGAACTCACGCTCCTCGTCTTTTCCGCCTGGAAGAACCTCCGGATCGTCCCGGTCCCGGTGCGGGTGTACTATCCCGAGGACCGCGTGTCCCATTTCCGGCCTTTCGCCGATTTCTTCCGGATCAGCGTGCTGAACACCGTCCTGTGCGTGCTCGCCCTGGTCTATGGTTATCCCCGGATGCTCATCGGCCGATGAAAGGGATCGTCCTGCATATCTACGACTGGCTGTCGGCGCATAAGGGCCGCGCGGTCCTCCTTCTGGTCCTCCTCCTGGGCCTCTGCGCCTTTTCCGCCCTTCGGGTCCACTACGAGGAGGATATTACGGCCTTCCTGCCGCAGAGCGAGGAAAGCAGGCGCTATTCCGATGTCTACAACCGCCTCGGGCAGGACCGGATGGCCGTTTTCTTCGAATCCGACGGGGAGGATACCGACCGCCTGATGGACGCGATGACCGCCTTTGGCGAGAACTGGGCCGATGTCGACACGGTCACTGTCACCCCAGACGGCCGCCACGCTGTCGCCGGCCGGCTGGTGCCGGACTTGCAGGTGGCCGCCGACGCGGGCGCCGTGGAGGAGGTCTTCGGTTTCATCCGTTCCCATTGGCCCTATTTCCTGACGGAGGCCGACTATGCGCGCATGGATTCCCTCCTGGCTGTCCCTGGCTATGTGGAGGAGCGGATGGCGGAAAACGAGCGGAGTTTCTACTCCATGGGCTCGAGCTTCACTTCCCAGTATCTCCGCAGTGACCCGCTGGGCCTGTTCTCTCCGGTTCTGCAGCGGTTGGAAGCCCTGAATCCGGCCACGAAAAGCCGCGTGGAGGACGGCTTCCTGTTCACGGGCGACGGCCGTACCGGCGTCGTCCTGTTCAATTCGCCTTTCGGAGGCAGCGAGTCGGGGAAGAACGCGCAGCTGGTTGCCCTGACGGATACCGTCAAGGCGCGGACGGCGGCCCAGTTCCCGGATATCCGCATCTTCTCGAGCGGTGGCCCCGAGGTGGCCGTAGGGAATGCGTCCCGGATCAAGAAGGATTCCTTCCTGGCCCTGGCCATCGCCGCCCTGCTGATCTGCATCGTCCTGTGGCTCAGCTATAAACGCTTCGCCGACGTGTTCTGGATCCTCGTGTCCATCCTGACCGGCGCCCTGTTCGCCCTCGGGATTATCGCCTGCTTCAAGAGTTCGGTATCGCTCATCGTCCTGGGTATCGGTTCCATGATCATCGGCATCGCCGTGAACTACCCGCTCCACTATGTGGACCACCTGAAGTACCAGCCTGACAAGCGCAAGGCCCTCGCGGACCAGGTCAATCCGCTGCTGGTGGGCAACATCACCACCGTGGGCGCCTTCCTGTCGCTGCTCCTGCTCAAGGCGGGGGCCCTGCACGATTTCGGTTTCATCGGCGCGATGATGCTGGTGGGGACGATCCTGTTCGTGCTGGTGTTCCTGCCCGTATTCGTCCCGGCGGCCACCCGGCCCCGGAACACCTTGAAACTGGACTTGGACCGGCACATCCACCTTTCTCCCCAGGCCCGGAAATGGGTTTTCATCGGCTTCCTGGCCGTCACGGCCGTCCTCTACTGGCTCAGCCGGGGCATTTCCTTCGACGCGGACATGCACCACATCAACTACATGACGCCTGAGCAGGAGCGCGGTTTCGCCATCCTGGAGGAAATGGGCGCCTCGGCCGATGGGGCATCGACCGTATATGTGGTGGCGTCCGGCGCGACGGCGGAGGAAGCGCTGCAGTGCAACGAGGCGCTCCAGGCCGCCGTGGATGCCGGTGCTTCGACAGGCTCGGCAACCGGCTTCTCCGGCCTGGGCACGTTCCTGCCTTCGAAGCAGGAGCAGGCGAAGCGTCTGGCCCGTTGGAACGCCTTCCTGGAGGCCCGTCCCGGCTTGTCGGACCGCATCATCGACGCCGGTCTGAAGGCCGGTTTCACGGCCCATGCCTTCCAGCCCTTCTTCGAGGTGCTGGACGAAGACTGGGCGGTGCAGGATGTGGACTATTTCGCTCCGATTACCGGGACGCTGGGAACGGCGATGTACCTTCCGGGAGAGGAGAAGGTGCAGGTGGTCAATTATTTGAAGACGGATGACCTGGAGGCGGCCAAGGCGGCCCTGCGAACGGCCCTGCCCGACGGCGCCTTCTGCTTCTCGATGGACGACGTGTCCGGCACGCTGGCGCGGATGCTGTCGGAGGATTTCGACCGGATCGGCCTCCTGTGCAGCGTCATCGTCCTTTTCTTCCTGTGCCTGTCCCTGGGGCTGACGATGGGCGTCACCGCCTTCCTGCCACTCGCGGTGGGCTGGATCTGGATCCTCGGGACGATGCGCCTGTTCGGCCTGCAGTTCAATATCGTCAACATCATCCTGGCCACCTTCATCTTCGGTCAGGGGGACGACTATTCCATCTTCATCACCGAGGGGCTGATGTACGAATATGCGACGGGCAAGAAGATCCTGCGTTCGTTCAAGAACGCCGTGGTCCTCTCGGCCCTCATCATGTTTGTCGGCATCGGCGCCCTCATCGTGGCGAAGCATCCGGCCCTGCGGTCGCTGGCCGCCGTGACCATCGTGGGCATGTTTACCGTGGTGGCGATGGCCTACTACCTGCCGCCGCTGGTGTTCCGCTTCCTGACGACGAAGAAAGGACAGCCGCGCAAGCTGCCGTGGACGTTGGGTCGTTCCCTCCGGACCGGCTACATCTTCATCGTGTTCCTCCTGGCCATGCTGGGACTGACCGTCTGGACCTTCTTCCTGTTCCTGGGCGGTCCCACGCCCCGGAAACGGGAACGGTATCGCAAGGCGCTGACAAAGACGGCCCGGCTGGCGTTGAAGGCCATTCCGGGCTGCCCCTATACCTTGTCCAACCCGCACGGGGAGGATTTCTCCAAGCCGGCCGTCTATATCTGCAACCATCAGTCCCATTTCGACGTCCTGCCCATCCTCGCCCTGCATCCGAAGGTGATCCTCCTTACGAACGAGTGGGTCTGGAACAGCCCGTTCTACGGCTATCTGATCCGGAAAGCGGAGTTCTACCCGGTGATGGAAGGGCTGGAAAAGAACCTGGCCCATATGAAAGACCTCGTGGCGCGGGGCTATTCCATCGTCATCTTCCCGGAGGGAACCCGCAGCCTGGACTGCCGGATCCAGCGCTTCCACCGGGGCGCCTTCGTCTCCGCCCGGGAATTGGGACTGCCCATCCTGCCGCTTTACATCCACGGTTTCGGTTACGCCCTGCCCAAGCATGACTTCCTGCTGCGGAAGGCCGGGCTGTATATGGAGGTGGGCAAGCGGTTCGAGGTGCCGGAAGGCGACATCGCCGCCTTCACGCGAAAGGTCCGCCACGACTATGAGCGGGAGTACGCCCGCATCCGCCGCGAACGCGAGACGGCGGCGTACAATGCCTGGTATGTGCAGTCGCTGTACCGCTACAAAGGGGCGGACGCCGGTCGTGAGATCGGCCAGTCCCTGCAGCCCAAGGTTATGGAGGGGATCGACGCCTTGACCGGCGAATCGATGGTCATCCGGGAGGCAGGGTGTGGCGTGGAGGCGCTGCTCATCGCCCTGACGCATCCCCACATGCAAGTGACGGCGTATGAGGAAGACGAAGACAAGTACCTGACGGCCGTCCGCTGTGCGGGCGTTCCGGAGAATTTGACGTATATTTGTGGGAAATGCGAAGATTCCTGACCCTCCTGTTACTCGTGCTGTGCACGGCCTTGCAGGCCCAGACCGTGAAAATCTGGGAAGGCACGTCCGTGCGGGCCGGCTCCACCCTGACGGCCTACCTGCCGGAAGGGGAGCCGAAGGCCGCCGTGGTCGTGTGCCCGGGCGGCAGCTATTTCTGGCTGGACAAGGAAGGGGAAGGTGACCGGGTCGGCGAGTGGCTCGCCGGGAACGGCATCGCCGCTTACGTGCTCCTGTACCGCACGGGCGGCTGGTTCAACTTCACCTTCCACACCCGGGCCCTGTTCGGCGGCAACCGGCATCCGGACATGATCGCGGACCTGCAGCGGGCCATTACCCTGGTCCGGAGACAGTATGACGGTCCCGTGGGGGCGATGGGCTTTTCCGCCGGCGGGCATCTGGTGATGTCGGCGGCGGAGTTTTTCGGGACGGATTTCACGAAGCGCGCGGCGGGAACTTCGCTGCGTCCGGATTTCGTGGCGCCCGTCTATCCGGTCGTGTCCATGCGCGATTCCTGCACCCACGCCCGGACCCGGCGCGGCCTGCTGGGCGATGGAAGGACCGGGGACCAGGCCTTGCGCGATTCCCTTTCGCTCGAGTGCCATGTGCGGCCCGATACGCCGCCCGTGTTCCTGCTCCGCTGTGACGACGACCCGGTGGTGGACCCGCACAATGCGGACCTGCTGGACGCCGCCTTGACGGAAAAGGGCGTGCCGCACCGTACCCTCCGTTACCGGACGGGCGGACACGGATTCGGCGCGGACCCGGAGAAATTTACGGAGGAAACGGCCCGTTGGCAGGCCGAATTCCTCGATTGGATACAAGAGATCAACTATGGAAGACATTGAATTCCAAAGGCCGGAAGCCATCAAGGTCTATCAGGAAGGCCGCCTCGCAGAGGCCCTGCGATACCTGGCGGAGCATTCGAAGTATTATCAGCGGATGTTCGACAGCTACCATATCGACATCACGAAGATCCGGACGCTGGAGGACCTGGTGAAGATCCCCTTCACCGAGAAGAAGGACCTGCAGCTGTTCAACGACGATTTCCTGTGCTGCCCCAAGGAGAAGATCGTGGATTACGTCACGACCTCCGGCACCCTGGGGGATCCCGTGACCTTCGGCTGCACGGACAAGGACCTCGAGCGGCTCGCGTTCAACGAGGAGAAATCCTTCGCCTGCGCCGGCGTGAAGCCCGGGGACATCGTCCAGCTGATGACCACCATCGACAAGCGCTTCATGGCGGGACTGGCCTATTTCCTGGGAATCCGCAAGCTCGGCGCCAGCATCATCCGGGTCGGGAACGGCATCCCGGAACTGCAGTGGGATACGATCCAGCGGCTGAAGCCCGATACCATCATGTGCGTCCCGTCCTTCATCCTCCGCCTGATCCAGTATGCGGAGGAGCACGGCATCGACTACCGGAACTCCTCGGTGCGGCGGATCATCGGCATCGGCGAGGGCCTTAGGGACCAGCACTTCGACCTGAACCTCCTGGGCCGCCGGATCAAGGAGAAGTGGGACGTGGAGCTGTTCGCGACCTATTCTTCCACCGAGATGGGCGCGACCTTCTCCGAGTGCCCCTACGGCTGTGGCGGCCATGTCCATCCGGAACTCATCATCGTGGAGATCATCGGCGAGGACAACCTGCCGGTGCCCGACGGGGAAGTGGGCGAGATCGTGGTCACGACGCTGGGCGTCGAGGGCATGCCGCTCCTGCGCTTCCGGACGGGCGACATGGCCGCGAAGGTCACGGAGCAGTGCAAGTGCGGCCGCTGGTCGTACCGCCTCACGCCGCTGGTGGGCCGCAAGAACAACATGATCAAGCTCAAGGGAACCACCCTCTACCCGCCGGCTGTGAACGACGTGCTGGACAATGCGGACTATGTGGAGAACTACGTGGTCATCGTGGACGAGAGCGACGCCGGCACGGACGACGTGCTCGTGAAGCTGGGCCTCAAGTACCAGCCGGAGTTCGACGCCGTGAAGGACCTCAAGGACCGCTTCCGGTCCCGCATCCGGGTGGCGCCCCGCATCGAGATCTGCCCCGCGGGCGAGGTGGCGGCCATCCTGTATCCGGCCAAGTCCCGCAAACCTGTGAAATTCATCGACAACCGACCCAAGCATGTTTGACGATATCCGTCCCTATACCGATGCGGAAATCCCCGCCGCCATGCAGCGCATGGTCGCCTATCCCGAATTCCGGGTGGTGTGCGGCTATCTGTTCCCGGAAAAACCGTTCGAAGAGGTGGCCTCCGTCGTGGTTTCCTGCCGGAACGTGGAGGAGTTCCAAGTCCGTTTCATGATGCCCGTGGTGGAAGCCCTGATGGCCAAGACGACCGACGGGGTGACAGTGGAGGGGATGGAGAAACTGGATCCGGCGAAGGCGTATCTCTTCGTGTCCAACCACCGCGACATCGTGCTGGACGCCGCATTCCTGCAGGTGCTGCTGCGCCGGGCCGGCCTCCGGACCTCTGAAATCACCTTCGGGGCGAATCTCATGCAGGGCGGCCTGGTGGTGGATTTCGGCAAGTCCAACAAGATGTTCCGGGTGGAGCGGCCCAATACGGTCTCTTCCCCCCGGGCGTTCCTGACGAGTTCGGTGCGCCTGTCGGAGTACATCCGGTGGACCATCCTGGAGAAGAACGAGTCCATCTGGATCGCCCAGCGGAACGGGCGGACGAAGGACGGGATGGATGCCACGGACCAGGGCATCATCAAGATGTTCTCCCTGGCGGGTGACATCCTGGACCTGCACATCGTGCCGCTCGCCGTCTCCTACGAGTGGGAGCCCTGCGACGTGATGAAGGCGGCGGAACTGACCGCCCTGGAGCGGGACCATTACTACGAGAAGAAGCCCGGGGAAGACCTGCAGAGCATCCTGACCGGCATCACCCAGGCCAAGGGCCGGGTCCATTATACGGTCTGCGACCCCGTCACGGCGGAAGACCTCGCGCTCTGGCAGGCCCTGCCCGTCAATACCTTCTGCCGCGAGACGGCGTCCCTCATCGACCGCCGCATCCGGGCCGGGTACCGGATCTGGCCGAACAACCGCATCGCCGCGGACTACCTGGAAAGCAATTCCTGGGGCGGCTATACGCCCCGGGAGAAAGCCGCCTTCGATGCCCATCTCGCCTCCATCCCGGAGGAACTGCGGAATACGGTCCTGAAAATCTATGCTGGCCCCCTGTTATGAAAAAGATCCTGACTCTCCTCCTGACAGCCTGCCTGGGCCTGAACCTGTCCGCCCAGGTGTTTACGGATGCTTCGGCTCTCCCCGTGTACGGGAAGGTTTCCGACGCGACGAAAACCCGCTACCAGCGGCTTCCCGCCGCCCTTGAGGGTGTGTCCCGCGATCCCGTCTGGCATCTCGGTACCCAGAGCGCGGGCCTGTACATCCGCTTCCGGTCCAACTCCACGGCCATCCATGCGCGGTGGACATCGACCTACGGGAACTGGATGCCGAACATGAATCCGACGGGCGTCCGGGGCCTGGACCTGTACATCCTGGCCGATGGCGCATGGAAACATGCCGGTGTCGGCCGGCCTTCGCAGGAGAAGACGAGCACCGACTGCCTGGTCAAGAACATGACCCCGGAGTGGCGGGAGTACATGCTGTACCTCTCGCTGTATGACGGCGTGGACTCCCTCGAGATCGGGGTCGATGAAGGGGCGGAACTGGCGCAGCCGGTCGCTGCGACTCCCGGCACGGAACGTCCTGTGGTGATGTACGGCACCAGCATCCTGCAGGGGTGCAGCGCCAGCCGTCCGGGCATGGCCCATACGAACATGATTTCCCGGGCCCTGGACCGCGAGGTGTTCAACCTGGGCTTCAGCGGGAACGCCCTGCTGGACCTGGAAATCGCCCGCCTGATGGCCTCCGTGCCCGATCCGGCGGTCTTTGTGCTGGACTATGCGCCCAATGCCTACGCCCCGCTGATCAAGGAGCACGGCGAGGAATTCTTCCGCATCCTCCGCGACGCGCATCCCGATGTACCGGTGATCTTCATCGAAGACGTCATCTTCCCGCACACGCTCTTCGACAGCGCGATCCGGAAGGAAGTCGAGGACAAGAACTTCGAGCAGAAGGCCCTGTTCGAGCGCCTGAAGAAGCAGGGGGAGAAGCGGATCTACTACATCCCCGCCGCGAAGATGACGATGCCGGACGGCGAGACCACGGCCGACACGATCCACCTCACGGACCTGGGCATGCAGCGCTACGTGGACCTCGTGCTCCCCGTCATCCGCAAGGCCCTGCGCAAAGCGCACAAATAATTGCTATCTTTGCAACGGATGCCGATTCACAGTGATATGGTCTGGGACCCGCTCCGGAAAAAGAGCGTCCGGCTGACCCCCGAGGAGGAGGTCAGGCAGTGGTTCATATCCGTCCTGCACGAAGGGATGAAGGTCCCCGAGCACATGATGGGCAGCGAGGTCTCCCTCACCTGGAACGGAATGGACTACCGGGCCGACATCGTCGTCTATGACCGGCAGGCGCATCCGCTCCTCGTGGCGGAATGCAAGCGGCCGGAAGTGGAACTGACGCAGGAGGTCGTGGATCAGGCCATCCGCTACAACCATGCGCTGGACGTGCGTTACATCGTGATTACCAATGGGTTGAAAACCTTCATGTTCGAGCGTCACACGGACGGTTTCGTCTTCGTGGAAAAGGCGCCGCTCTGGGAGGATATGCTATGTCGACGATAACGGAAGGATACCTGGACGCGCCGGTCTTCAAGCTGGTGTCGGACGTGGCGGCGGACCTCGGGGTGCGCGCCTTCGTCATCGGCGGCTATGTCCGCGACTGTTTCCTGGGCCGCCCCAACACGGATATCGACATCGTCGTGGAGGGGAGCGGCATCGCTCTCGCGGAAGCCGTGGCCGCAAAGGTCCATACGAACGTAAGCGTGTTCAAGAACTTCGGCACCGCGATGCTGCACTACAAGGGCATCGAGGTGGAGTTCGTGGGCGCGCGCAAGGAGTCCTACCACCGCGAATCCCGGAAGCCCATCGTGGAGGACGGAACCCTGGAAGAGGACCAGCTCCGGCGGGATTTCACCATCAACGCCATGGCCTTCAGCCTGTGCAAGGAGGATTTCGGCGCCCTGGTCGATCCGTTCGGCGGCATCCGCGACCTCGCGGCCGGCATCATCCGCACCCCGCTCCAGCCCGAACAGACCTACAGCGACGACCCGCTGCGGATGCTCCGCGCCATCCGCTTCGCCGCGCAGCTCTCCACCCCCGAGCACGCCTTCACCATTGTCCCGGAATCCCTGGAGGCGATGAAGGCGATGAAGGACCGCCTGAAGATCCTTTCCTCCGAACGCATCGTGGAGGAGGTGAACAAGATGCTCGTCACCCGGAAGCCGTCCATGGCCTTCCGCCTGATGGACGAAACCGGCCTCCTGGAGCAGTTCCTCCCGCAGCTGGTGCAGCTCAAGGGCGTGGAAACCGTCGAGGGCAAGGGACACAAGGAGAACTTCTCCCATACCCTGCAAGTGCTGGACAACGTGGCGGAAAGCGAGGAAGGGGAGCCCAACCTCTGGCTCCGCTGGGCCGCCCTCCTGCACGACATCGGCAAGCCCGCCTCCAAGCGCTATGCGCCGGGCCAGGGCTGGACCTTCCACGGGCACGAAGTCATCGGCGCCCGCATGGTCCCGAAGATCTTCCAGGGCCTGAAGATGCCCCTGAACGAGAAGATGAAGTACGTGCAGAAGCTCGTGGGCCTGCACCTGCGCCCGATCGCCCTCGTGGACGACGGGGTGACGGATTCCGCGGTGCGCCGGCTCCTGTTCGACGCCGGCGACGACATCGACGACCTCATGCTCCTCTGCCACGCGGACATCACCTCCAAGAATCCCGCGAAGGTGGCCCGCCTGCACCGCAACTTCCAGCTGGTCAAGGAGAAACTGGTGGAAGTGGAGGAAAAGGACGCCATCCGCAACTGGAAGAACCCCATCACCGGCGACTATGTGATGGAGGTCTTCGGCATCGGTCCCTGCAACACCATCGGCCAGATCAAGGAGCACGTCAAGAACGCCATCCTGGACGGCGACATCCCCAACACCTTCGAGGCCGCCGACGCCCTCATGCGCGAAAAGGCCGCCGAGCTGGGGCTCACGCCGGTGAAATAAAAAAGGCGGCCCCGGAAGGCCGCCGTCAGAAAATGTGCGAAGATTATTTCTCGAAGCGCCGCTCCTTGGCGCGGACGATCTTTTCCTTCATCGCGTCGGCCGCCTCGGTGATGGCCTCCTCGAAGGTCTTGGCGTTCCGTTCGATCACGAGGTCTTCACCCGGGAAGCGGGTCTGGAGCCGGACGACCTTGTTCTCGGGTTCCGGGGAGAGGGAGAGGGTGACATCGATGTCGCCGAGGTTGTCGAAGAACTTCTCCACCTTGCCGACTTTTTTCTCCACGAATGCGAGCAGCTTCTCATCTGCATCGAACTTCAGGGACTTCACATTAATCATTTGAGCCTCCGTTTTTTGCCCTGGGATGGGCGTTGTTATACACTTTCTTCAGCCGGTCGACGGAGTTGTGCGTGTATACCTGCGTGGCGGCGAGGTTCGCGTGGCCGAGCATTTCCTTGATGGAGTTCAGGTCGGCGCCGTCGTCCAGGAGGGCCGTGGCGACCGAATGCCTGAGCACGTGGGGGGATTTCCTCCCGGTGATGCCGTAGCCGTCGAGTTCCGCCTTGATGGTCCGGTCCACGTAGTTGGGATACAGGGGCCTGCCCTTTTCCGTCACGAGGAGGGGGCCTTCCGCGGGCGGCGCGCTGCCTCTCATCGACTCAACTGCTCTCAAATATAAGCAAATTTCGTGACAAAGTGAAGGGACCACGGGAATTTCTCGCATTTTGTCGCCTTTTCCCAGGACCCGCAGCACCTGCCTGGCGGGATGGAACGAGTCCACGCGGAGGCCGATAAGTTCCGCCCGGCGGATGCCCGTCCCGAAGAGCAGGCTGACGATGAGCCGCCGCAGCCGGGCGCGGTAGAGTTCCACCGCGGTCTTGTCCCCGGGGGCAGGCCCGTAGCTTTCCAAAATCTCCAGCTCGTCCTCCCCGGCCCAGTGGTCGGTGGCCGCAAAGTACTCGTCCATCGACTTTTCCTGATAGAATTCCGGCAGCCGCTTCTCCATCTTGGGACGCTTGACGCCCCGGGCGGGATTTGATTTCAGGATGCCTTTCTGCATCAGGAACCGGCAGAAACTGCTCAATACCGACATATGCTGGTGCACTGTCCGCGGCTTCAGGCCCCGGCCCATGCAGTCCGCCTCGTACCGCCGCAGCATCGACGGGGTGAGCGAGGAGACGACCTCCCCCTCGCAGAAGCGTGAGAAATCCGCAAGCACATCCCGGTAGATGGCCTGTGTCCGGGGCGAATACCGCCGGATGTCACGGATATAGGTGAGGTAAGTGTCGATCATCCTTTTACTGATGCAAAAATACACCTTTTTTCGTATATTTGTAAGTTACTAACAATGCTGAACGCGATGAACTGCAAATCTCTCCTCCTGACCGGCCTGGCCCTTGCCGCACTCGCGTGCGGGCAGGCTCCCCAGAAGAAATCGAACCTTCCCGTCTATCTGGACGACGCCCAGCCCCTGGAGGCGCGGGTGGAAGACGCTTTTTCGAAGATGACCCTCGACGAGAAGATCGCGATGGTCCATGCGCAGTCCAAGTTCAGTTCGCCGGGCGTGCCGCGCCTGGGCATCCCGGAGGTGTGGTGCACCGACGGCCCCCACGGCATCCGCGCGGAAGTGCTCTGGGACGAGTGGGACCAGGCCGGCTGGACCAACGACTCCATCACGGCGTTCCCGGCCCTGAGCGGCCTGGCGGCCACCTGGGACCGCGAGCTCTCCCGCCTGTACGGCAAGAGCATCGGCGAGGAGGCGCGCTACCGGAACAAGACCGTGCTGCTGGGCCCGGGCGTGAACATCTACCGGTTCCCGCTGAACGGCCGCAACTTCGAGTACATGGGCGAGGACCCGTATCTCGCGGGCGAGATGGTGGTCCCTTACATCGAGGGCGTGCAGTCCAACGGCGTCGCGGTGTGCGTGAAGCATTATGCGCTGAACAACAGCGAGGTGAACCGCCACACGGCGAACACCATCGTGGACGACCGCACCCTGTATGAAATCTATCTCCCGGCCTTCAAGGCGGCGGTCCAGAAGGGTCACGCCTGGTCCATCATGGCCGCGTACAACCTGTACAACAACGAGCACCTGTGCTCCAACGAGGTCCTGCTGGACAAGATCCTCCGCGGGGAATGGGGCTTCGATGGCGTCGTGATCAGCGACTGGGGCGGCGTGCACAACACGCTCCAGACGGCAAAGCACGGTGTGGACCTGGAATACGGTTCCTGGACCGACGGCCTCACGATGGGCAAGACCAACGCCTATGACAATTACTACCTGGCCAAGGCCTACAAGGATGCCATCCTGAAGGGCGAGATCGGCACCGAGGAGCTCGATGCCCGCGTGAAGCGGCTCCTGCGCCTCATTTTCCGTACCTCCATGGACCGCAACCGCCCGTTCGGCAGCCAGACCTCGCCGGAGCATTACGCCGCGGCGCGGAAGATCGGCGCCGAGTCCATCGTCCTCCTCAAGAACGACGGTGGAATCCTGCCGATGGCCGCGAAGCCGGGCAAGATTGTCGTCGTGGGCGAGAACGCCGTCAAGATGATGACCGTGGGCGGCGGTTCCTCCTCGCTGAAGGCGAAGCTGGAAGTGTCCCCGCTGGACGGCATCAAGGCCCGCTGGCCCGAGGCCGAGGTGGTCTGGGAGCGCGGTTACGTGGGCGACGTGGGCGGTGAATACAACGGCGTGTCCACCGGCCAGGATCTCCGCGAATCCCGCGATGCGGCCACGCTCATCGCCGATGCCGTGAAGGCGGCGGAAGGCGCTGACTACGTGATCTTCATCGGCGGCCTGAACAAGGCCGACCGGCAGGATTCCGAGGGCCTGGACCGCGTCCAGTACGGCCTGCCGTACGGTCAGGACGCCGTCATCGAGGCGCTGGCCGCCGCCACGGACAAGCTGGTCGTAGTGAACATCTCCGGCAACGCCGTGGCGATGCCGTGGGTGGAGAAGGTCCCCGCCCTCGTCCAGGACTGGTACCTGGGCACCCAGGCCGGCCATTCCCTGGCCGATGTCCTGTCCGGCGACGTGAACCCGTCCGGCCACCTGCCGTTCACCATCCCCGTCTCCTATGCCGACAACCCGGTGCAGACGGAAAGACAGTATCCCGGCATCCTCCGGGACGGCACCATAGACGGCATGCCGGTCCTGGACATGGAATATACCGAGGGCATCTATGTGGGCTACCGCTGGTATGATCTCCACGGCGGCGTCCTCTTCCCGTTCGGCTACGGCCTGAGCTACACCACCTTCGAATTCGGCGAGCCGAAGATCGACAGGAAGTCCATGAAGGAAAACGGCACCGTGACGGTGACCGTGCCGGTCAGGAACACCGGTTCCGTCGCCGGCGCCGAGGTTGTCCAGCTGTACATCACGGACGTGGAAGCCTCCGTGGGCCGTCCCGCCAAGGAACTCAAGGGCTTTGCCAAGGTGTGCCTCGAGCCCGGCCAGAAGGCCGACGTGAGCTTTACCATCGACCGGGAAGCCCTCAGTTTCTTCGATGCAGACAAGCACGCCTGGGTGGCCGAGAAGGGCACTTTCCGCGCCCTCATCGCCGCTTCCGCGCAGGATGTGAAGGGGACTGTCGAATTCGAACTGAAATAGTGGCCGCGAAATCTTATACCGAGACGGACCGGCAGGTCCGGGAACTCATCGAGGAGGTCAAGTCCGGCGTGTTCAAGCCGGTGTATCTCCTGATGGGGGAGGAGCCGTACTATCCCGACCTCCTGTGCCAGGCGATCATCGACAACTGCCTGCAGGACTGGGAGAAGGACTTCAACGAGCTCATCTGCTACGGGGCCGATGCCGATGCCGACGCCGTGATCACCGCGGCGCGGCGGTTCCCGATGATGGCGGAACGGCAGCTGGTCGTGGTCAAGGAGGCGCAGGCGATGAAGACTCTCGAGGACCTTGCCCTCTACTGCCAGAAACCGCTGGATTCCACCGTGCTGGTCATCCTGATGCACGGGGCTTCCGCCGACAAGCGCAAGTCTCTCTATAAGACGGTCCTGAAACAGGGCGTCATCGTGGAGTCCCTGCCGCTGCGGGATTACGAGACGGAGAAATGGGTCATGACCTATTACTCCGAGCGGGGCCTGCAGATCGACCCGGAAGGCGCCCGCCTGCTGGTCGAATCGACCGGAACCGACCTGGGCCGGATCGCCGTCGAGACGGAGAAACTCCTGAAGAATCTCCCTGAGGGTGTGAAGACCATCACGCCGGAGGACATCGAGAAGAACGTAGGCATCAGCCGGCAGTTCAGCATCTTCGAACTGACGAAGGCGCTCTCCTTCCGCGACGCCGCCCGGGCCGTGAAGGTGGCCCGGAACGTTGGCGAGACCCCGAAGTTCGCCATGCCGATGGCCGTGAGCATGCTGTATACGCATTTCAACCGCATCCTCCGCTACCACGCCCTTCTCCAGGCGGGGCAGGGGGGCGACAGCGCCGCCAAGGCGAAAGTCCTGGGCGTGAATCCGTATTTCTTCAAAGAATACGATGCGGCCGTGAAGAAATACTCGCTGAAGCAGGCGATGCGCGTCATCTCCCTCCTGAACGACTACGATTTCAAAGGAAAAGGCGGCGAAGTCGGGGAAGCCACCCCGGCGGACCTCCTCGTGGAGTTGACGACAAAAATTCTGAATATTTAGTAAATTTTTATTGCAATTCAATAAATTATTTCTATATTTGCAGAAAACAACACCGTTATGGCACTGATAGAAGTCAAACATGTGACCAAGCACTTCGGGCCCAAGGTGGCGCTGGACGACGTGTCCATCGACATCCCCGAAGGGAAGATCTTCGGCCTGCTGGGGCCGAACGGGGCGGGCAAGTCCACGCTCATCCGCATCATCAACCGCATCACCATGGCGACCGGCGGCGAAGTCTGGTTCAACGGCCGTCCCATCACGGACGAGGACGTCGCCCACATCGGCTACCTGCCCGAGGAGCGCGGCCTGTACCGCAAGATGAAGGTCGGCGACCAGGCGATGTATCTCGCGCAGCTGCGGGGCATGTCTTCCCGCGACGCCGCCCGCGCCCTCAAGGACTGGTTCGTCCGCTTCGGCATCCAGGACTGGTGGAACAAGAAGGTGGAGGAACTCTCCAAGGGCATGGCCCAGAAGGTCCAGTTCATCACCACCGTCGTGCACAAGCCGTCCCTGATGATCCTGGACGAGCCGTTCTCAGGCTTCGATCCCGTCAATGCGGACCTCATCCGCAAGGAAATCCTCCGGCTCAAGGAGGAAGGCGCGACCATCATCCTCTCCACGCACAACATGGAATCGGTGGAGGAGCTCTGCGACGAGATCGCCCTCATCAACAAGGCCCGGCTGGTCGTCACCGGCGGGACGGACGACATCCGCCACCGCTTCGGCGAGGACAATGTCGAGATCGAGTACACGGAGGATTTCGTCCGCAAGCAGGAGGTCCTCTCCCGCGAGAAGGCGCCGGCCCGCCTGACCGAGCTCATCGAGAGCGGAATCCGGATCAACGCGTACCGCGAGCTCGTCCCGCGCATGAACGACATTTTCATCAAACTCGTAACTGAAACGGAAGGGGAGGGCAAATAGTATGAATTTCAAGAAATTAGGCATTATCATCCAGCGGGAATACCTGAACAAGGTCAAGAAGAAGTCCTTCCTGCTCACCACCTTCGGCGTTCCGATCCTCATCGCCGGCATCTACGCCGTCATGCTCTTCGTGATGCTCAAGGCCGAGGGCGATTCCAAGCGCATCGCCGTCATCGACAACTCCGGCATCGTGATGGAGAAGCTCGAGGACACCAAGCTGGTTACGTTCAAGCAGCTTTCCGAAACGGATCCCGAGGCGGTCAAGAACCGGCTGGGCGAGTATGACGCGGACATCCTTCTGTACATCTCCCCCCTGGACAGCGCCACCAAGTCCGTGACGGCGACCACCTATGCCGACAAGCCCATGGGCATGGAGACGGCCGAGGTCATCGAGCGCCGCATCAACGACGCCGTGGAGGCGTACCGTATCGACTCCTATGACATCCCGGGCCTGGAACAGATCATGGAAGATGTCCACTTCAACATCCATCTCACGTCCTACACCGTGGACGAGGAGGGCAAGGAGACCATCTCCCAGAGCGAGGTGTACATGATCGTCTCGATGGTCCTCGCCATGGCCCTGTACATGTTCATCGCCCTGTTCAGCGGCATGGTCATGTCCAGCGTCATCGAGGAGAAGACCAGCCGCGTGGTGGAGGTGCTCGTGTCCTCCGTGAAGTCCACCGAGCTGATGTTCGGCAAGATCATCGGCGTCGCCCTCGTGGCCCTCACGCAGTTCCTGCTGTGGATCGTACTGACGGGGGTGATCATCGGCATCCTGGGCGGCATCATCGGCATGGACAAGATCACGGGCACCTTGAGCCAGAACCAGGTGGAGACGATGCCTGGCATGACGTCCATGAACGACGCGATGGGGAACACCCTCAGCATGGAACAGCTCCAGGCCCTGACCGACACCACCGCCGTGGCCGAAGGCCCGACCGGCATGGAGGCCGTCCTGGGTACGCTCGGTTCCCTGAACTACACGCAGCTCATCGTTTCCTTCCTCCTGTTCTTCCTGTTCGGCTATCTGCTGTATGCGTCGCTGTTCGCGGCCATCGGCTCGGCCGTGGAGAACGAGGCGGACACCCAGCAGCTCCAGCTGCCGGTGACGATCCCGCTGCTGCTCGGCTTCTTCATCGCCTTCTACGCCTTCCGGGCGCCGGAAAGCACCATCGTCTGGTGGGGGTCGATGATTCCCTTCACCTCGCCGATCGTGATGCTGGCCCGCCTGCCGTTCGGCGTCCCGATGTGGGAACTCATCCTGTCCATCGGCCTCCTCATCCTGACCTTCTTCGCCTGCGCCTGGGCGTCCGCGAAGATCTACAAGGTGGGAATCCTCATGTACGGCAAGAAATCTACCTTCAAAGATTTGTGGAAATGGTTAAAGCAAAAGTAGCCGCGCTTTGTCTCCTCGCCGCGGTCTCCTGCGCCCAGCAGGGGCCGCGGATGGAGTGGAAGCGCGTCGCGATGGACGGCAGCCGGACCGGTGTGGTCCCGGTGAACGCCGAGAACGTGGACACGGCCCTGGGCGCGTTCGAGGACGATTACATCGCCCCGAACGGGCGGCATTTCACGGACGGGGCAACCCCGGAAGTGGCCGCGATGCTCATGGAAGTCCAGCCGAAGATGGCGCACCTCAAGGAAGTGGTGGGCCACAACGCCCGGTTCATGGACAATCCCCGGACCGAATGCGACCTCCCGATCGGCAACCTCGTCGCGGACGCCCTCCGCGCGAAGGCGGCCGACTATTTCCAGATGCCCGTGGAATTCGCCCTCATCAACTACGGCGGCATCCGCATCCCGATGCCGGAAGGGGCCGTCACCCTGGACGACATCGAGTCCATGTTCCCGTTCAAGAACTACATGTGCCTCGCGAAGCTGCGGGGGAGTGAACTGACCCGCCTGCTGGAGCAGCTCGCGAAGACGCCCGCATTCCAGGCCGTGAGCGGCTGCCGGGTGAAGGTCAAGGCCCATGAACTCGTGGAGGCGGAGGTGGATGGCGCGCCCATCGACCCGAAGCGCCTGTACAACGTGGTCACGATCGACTTCCTGCTCTCCGGCGGGGACGGCATCGCCGTCGGCGCCCGGGCCGAGGACGTGAAGCTCACCCCGGTCCTGATGAAGGACGTGATGCTGGACTTCATCCGCGCCAAGGAAGCGGCCGGCGAAATCATCGACTATCAAAAGGACGGACGCGTCGTCATGGAGGACTAAGGTATGGACAAGACAGCAAGAATCCTCTTCATCTGCCTCTCCGTGGCCCTGGCCGCGGCCGTAGGCTATTTCTGGCAGCAGCGCAGCGCGGAACCGGAAACCCATCTCGTCATCCTGCATGCCAACGACACGCACAGCCATTTCGAGCCGGTGCGGGACGAGGAATATCCCGGCATGGGCGGCATCATCGAGCGGGCCGCCTATCTGGACAGTGTCCGTGTGGCGGAAGGCCCCGAGAACGTGCTCCTGCTGCATGCGGGCGACTTCAGCCAGGGAACGACCTATTTCTCCGAACTGGGCGGCAACCTGGAGGTCCAGGCCCTGAATGCCATGAAATATGACGTCGTCACCCTCGGCAACCACGAGTTCGACAACGGCCTGGAGGACCTGGGCCGGCGGCTTTCCTCGCTGGAGATGCCGGTCGTGGTGTGCAACTACGACTTCTCGCCTTTCGAGGCGGGGAAGTACATCAAGCCGTATGTGATCGTGGAGAAGGCCGGCCTGAAGATCGGCGTGATCGGCGTCCTGTGCGATCTCAAGACGATGGTGGCGGCCGACATCGCCGAACGTGTCCCCGAGTTCCCGATGGTGGAGACCGTGCAGAAATATGCCGACCTCCTCAAAGTTCATGAAGGCTGCGACCTCGTGATTGCCTTGACCCACATCGGCTACGAGGAACATACCCCTGGCGACATCACTGACCCGATCCTGTGCTCCAAGACCCGGAACCTCGACCTCATCGTGGGCGGCCATTCGCACACTTTTCTCGAAGAGATGGTGTATCTGCCGAACGTGGACGGCGTTCCGACGCCCATCGTCCAGGACGGCTGCTACGGCATCTTCTGGGGACGCATCGATTATACTTTGTAAGCCATCCGGACCAATCCGATTTCAATCGGGAGGGCAAGCAGCCCTCCCGATTTTTGTTTTATTATAAAAAGAATACAGCCGGAAAGCGAATATCATAAATATTTTATGCGGTTTTTTTGCATAATTAAAATATTTTATTGTATATTAGCACTTTAAGAACCCTGAAAAAACTGTTATCATTTTCTAATCCTTATCTAATGAGAACCAAACTGTTAACCTATCTGCTCTGTGCAGGTTCCCTCCTTCTCGGCATGGTGACCGCCTCCGCGCAGACACGGGTGGTCCGCGGTACGGTCGTCTCCGCCGATGACGGAGAACCGGTGACGGGCGCCTACGTGTATGTGGAGGGCGCCAGCTCGGTGGGAACCATGACAGACCTGGACGGTAACTTTGTCCTGGACAAGGTGCCGCAGACCGCGAAGAACCTCGTGGTCTCGTTCCTGGGCTTCGAGGAACAGACAGTTCCCGTGCGCGACAACGTCCGCATCGCCCTCCAACCGGATTCCGAGGTCCTCGAACAGGCCGTCGTGACCGGTATGACCTCGGTGGACCGCCGCCTGTTCACGGGTTCCACCGTCAAGCTGGACGCCGACGACACCAAGATCAGCGGTATGGCGGATATCTCCCGCTCCCTGGAAGGCCGCGTAGCCGGTGTCACGGTCCAGAACGTTTCCGGTACGTTCGGTACCGCCCCGAAGATCCGCGTCCGCGGCGCGACCTCCATCTACGGCTCCTCCAAGCCGCTGTGGGTCGTGGACGGCGTGATCATGGAAGATGTCGTCGACATCGATGCGGAAGACCTCAGCTCCGGTGACGCCAACACCCTGATCTCGTCCGCGATCGCCGGTCTCAACTCCGAAGATATCGAGAGTTTCGACATCCTCAAGGACGGTTCCGCGACTTCCATCTACGGTGCGCGCGCGATGGCGGGCGTTATCGTCATCACGACCAAGAAGGGTAAGGCGGGTCACACCAGCCTCACCTACACGGGTGAGTACACGGTCCGTCTGAAGCCCATGTATTCCGAGTTCAACATCATGAACTCCCAGGACCAGATGTCCATCTACCAGGAACTGGAGCAGAAGGGTTTCCTGCAGTATGCCGGTACGGCCAACGCCTCCGACAGCGGTGTCTACGGCAAGATGTACCAGCTCATCACCCAGTTCGACGAGACCAGCGGCCAGTTCGGCCTGCCGAACACCGACGCCGCCAAGGCCGCCTATCTCCGCGCGGCCGAGTACCGCAACACGGACTGGTTCGACCGGCTGTTCACCTACAACATCCAGCATAACCACTCCGTCTCCATGGCGGGCGGTACGGATGCGGGCAACTACTACGCATCCCTCTCCGTGATGGACGACCCGGGCTGGACCCTGCAGAGCGCCGTCCGGCGCTTCACCTCGAACATCAACGCCACGTACCGGCTGTTCGAGAACGTCTCCCTGAACCTGATCGGAAACGCTTCCTACCGTACGCAGCGCGCGCCGGGTACCCTCGGCTCCTCGCTGGATACCGTCTCCGGTGAAGTGAAGCGTGACTTCGATATCAACCCGTATTCCTACGCGCTGAACACCTCCCGCGCCCTGGACCCGGACGAGTTCTACACCCGGAACTACGCGCCGTTCAACATCATGAACGAGCTCGAGAACAACTACCTGGACCTGGACGTGACGAACATCCGCGTACAGGGAGAACTCAAGTGGAAAGTGTTCCGGCAGTTCGAACTGTCCGCCCTCGCGGCCTACAAGTATGCGGGCACTTCGCGTGAGCACTACATCCTGGACGGTTCCAACCAGGCCCAGGCCTACCGCGCCGCCTACACGACGACCATCCGGGACAACAACTCCTTCCTCTACACCGACCCGGACGTGAAGTTCGCCCTCCCGGTGACGGTCCTGCCCTATGGCGGTATCTACCAGAGCACTTCCAACAAGATGAAGGGCTGGGACATCCGTCTGTCCGGCAACTTCACCGAGAACTTCGGCAACCACATGATCAACGGCTATGGCGGTATGGAGATCAATTCCGTGGACCGTCACGAGATCTGGTTCCGCGGCTGGGGCATGCAGTACTCGATGGGTGAAATCGCCAACTACGACTACCGCATCTTCAAGAAAGGCGCGGAGGAGAACACCCAGTACTTCACGATGGGCAATACCCACGGCCGCCAGGCGGCGTTCTTCGCCACCGGTACCTACGCCTACAAGGGCCGTTACAGCCTGAACGGCACCATCCGTTACGAGGGTTCCAACCGCCTGGGCAAGTCCCGGTCCGCCCGCTGGCTCCCGACCTGGAACGTGTCCGGCCGCTGGAACATCAGCGACGAGAAGTGGATGCGTCCGCTCCAGCCTTACCTGTCGCACGCCGCCCTCAAGGCTTCCTACTCCCTGACGGCGGAAAGCGGCCCGTCCTGGGTGACCAACTCCAACGTGGTCATCGCCGCCACGAACCGCTGGCGTCCGTCCGCGTTCGACAAGGAGACCATTCTGTTCATCGACGACCTGGCCAACCCGGATCTCACCTTCGAGAAGAAGCATGAGCTCAACCTGGGCGTGGAACTCGGTTTCTTCGACAACCGCGTCAATTTCCTGGGTGACGTCTACTGGCGCAACAACCACGACCTGATCGCCATCACGAACACCCCGGGCGTGGGCGGCCAGATCCAGAAATACGGCAACGTCGCCGCGATGAAGTCCAACGGTTACGAACTGTCCCTGACGACCACGAACATCCGGACCCGCGACTTCAAGTGGACGACGAACCTCATCTATTCCCATTCCAAGAACCTCGTGACGAAGCTCCTCACCACCAAGCGGGTCATCGACCTGATCCGGGGCACGGGCTTCGCGCTGGAAGGCTACCAGAACCATTCCATCTTCTCCATCCCGTTCATGGGCCTGAACGACGAGGGTCTCCCGACCTTCCGCGACACCGATGCGGTGTATGAGAAGGATGCGAACGGCGTCTATCAGCTGGTCAAGGAGAGCATCTCCACCACGGGCGTCTATTTCCAGACCTCCGCGTCCGACATGGCGAACGTCGCCTTCCTCGAGTACTCCGGTACGGCCGATCCGACGGATGTCGCTTCCATCGGCAACACCTTCGAGTGGAAGGGCCTCCGCCTGAACGTGTTCATCACCGGTTCCTTCGGCAACGTGGTCCGGCTGGATCCCGTCTTCAAGGCCCGCTACAGCGACCTGACTTCCATGCCGAAGGAATTCAACAACCGCTGGGCGGTCCCGGGCGACGAGGAATTCACCACGATCCCCGTCATCGCGAGCCGTGTCCAGAACAACAACAATACGTCCCTCAGCCACGCCTACAACGCGTACAACTACTCCACGGAGCGCATTGCTAAGGGCGACTTCGTCCGTCTGAAGGAAGTCTCCCTGAGCTACGACCTGCCGAAGCGCTGGGCCGAAGCGATCTCCTTCGCTTCGATGTCCCTCAAGCTGCAGGCCACGAACCTCTGCCTCCTGTATGCCGACAAGAAGCTGAACGGCCAGGATCCTGAATTCTTCAACACCGGCGGTGTCGCCGTCCCGGTCCCGAAGCAGTTCACCCTCACCCTGAAGCTCGGTCTCGGCGGCGGTTCGAAGAAGGCCGCCCCGGCCGCTCCCGCCTTCGTCCCGAGCACGGAAGTGGTCGAGAAGGTCGTGGAAAAGGTCGTCGAGAAGGTGGTCGAGAAGGAAGTCGTCAAGGAAGTGGTCAAGGAAGTTCCCGCGTCCACGCTCAAGGACATCTATTCGGATGACCTGTTCTTCCTGATCGGCAAGTCCGAACTCCGTCCGGAAGAGGCCTTCAAGCTGGGCCGCATCTGCCAGCTCCTCACCGACAACCCCAAGGCGAAGATCGTCATCAAGGGCTTCGCCGACAGCGGTACCGGCACGAGTGAAATCAATGACCGGCTCGCCCGCGAGCGCGCCCAGGCTGTCGCCTCCATGCTGCAGTCCGGCGGGATCGACGCCAGCCGCATCTCTATCGAACATCTCGGCGGCGACCGCAACGCCAGCGCCTCGCCGGAGTCCAACCGTGTCGCCGTATGTATCGTCGAATAATCAAAAGACCTGACTTATGAAGCACAAATACATCATTGCGGCCGTAGCCGCCCTTGCAAGTCTGGTTGCCTGCGACAAGTTCCTGGACACGATGCCGGATAACCGGACCGAGATCGATTCGCCCGAGAAGGTGAAAGCGCTGCTCGGCGCCGCCTATTCGGACCATATCTATTCCATGGTGACGGAACTCCTTTCCGACAACATGGACAACAACCGCGCGGTCGTGACCGCCGAGGCCGGCCGCCTCTACCAGCAGATCTGGCGCTGGGAGGATGTCTCCGAGACCGGCAACGATTCCGAGGAGAACATCTGGTCCTCCTTCTGGATGGCCATCGGCGCCGCGAACCAGGCCCTGGAAGCCATCGGGGAGATGGGCGGTCCGTCCAATCCCGAGCTGTCCGAATCCTATGGCGAGGCCCTGCTGGCCCGCGCCTATGCCCATTTCATCCTGGTCAATGTCTTCTGCCTCCAGTATAACGAGGAAACCAGCGTCTCCGACCAGGGCCTGCCCTATATGGACAAGCCGGAACAGGGCCTGAACCCGAAGTATGACCGCGGCAATGTCGCCCAGGTCTACAGCCGGATCGACGAGGACATCCAGGAAGGCCTGAAGTATGTCGGGGACAACTACGACGTCCCGAAGTACCATTTCAACAAGCAGGCTGCCCTGGCGTTCGCCGCCCGGTTCTACCTGTATTACGGCCAGTACGAGAAGGCCGTCAAGTATGCGACGGACTGCCTGGGCGACACGCCCAAGACCTTCCTCCGCGACTATGCCGACCTGCAGGCCAACTACTCGGAAATCGGCACGGCCCGTCTCGCCTACAACAGCACGGACCAGAAGGCGAACTTCCTGATGATGACCGGCTATTCCAACATGGGCCTGTTCTGGGGCAACTATTCCGGCAGCAACAAGCATTACGCCTTCACGGAGTACATCGCCCAGACCGAAAGCTTCCTCGCTCCGGTTCCCTGGAACCGGACGATGCTGACGGAGTCCGCCTTCATCTGGCGTCCCCGCACGTACCCTGTGGGCATGCTCCGCTATCCGATCTTCTGGAAGATCGACTACGAGTTCGAGTACACCGACCCGGTGGCCGGCATCGGCTACCGCCACACCGTCTATCCTTGCTTCACGGCCGACCAGACCCTCCTGGACCGCGCCGAAGCCCTCATCCTCCTCAAACGGTATGACGAGGCCCTCGAGGACCTGAACCTCTGGGCCGACAACATGTACGTGGACAAGGTGGAGATGACGCTGGATATGGTACACGATTTCTACACCAACATGGACTACTACAAGTGGGACCAGCCTACGCAGAAGAAGGAGCTTGCGCCCCGCAAGCCGATCGTCGTGGACAAGGGCACCCTGCAGGAGAGCATGATCCATCTGCTGTTGAACTGCCGCCGGACCGAGACCATGGGTCAGGGCATGCGCTGGTTCGACATCAAGCGCTACGGCATCACCATCTATCGCCGCGCGGTCAATTCCAACGGCGACGTGGTGGAAATCACCGACACGATGGGCCCGGACGACCTGCGTCGCGCGGTCCAGATTCCCTTGAAATCCCGTGATGCGGGTTTTGAACCCAACAAACGCTAAACACGCACGGCCATGAAAAGAATATATCCTGTCCTTTTTGTCCTGGCGGCATCCCTGGCGCTCGTTTCCTGCCGGGAAGAGGTCCTCGACCCGGTGAGCGTGATCACGCTCGACCAGCGGACGCAGAATGACTTCGACAAGTGGCTGGACGCCAATTATGTGACGCCCTACAACATCCTCGTGAAGTACCGTTACGAGAGCAACGAGTCGGACCTGAACTACTGGACGATCCCGGCCCGGCTGGACTGCTCCATCGTGATGGCCCACCTGGTGAAGTACCTGTGCATCGACACCTATGACGAGGTGGGCGGTGTCCGGTTCACCCAGAAGTATTTCCCGAAGGAATTCTTCTACATCGGCGAGTGGGAGTACAAGAACAACGGTACCTACATCCTGGGTACCGCCGAAGGCGGCAAGAAGATCCTCCTGTCCGGCCTGAACTACCTGCCCCAGGTCCTGACCGGCGGCTATCAGGGTTACAACGACCCGGCCTCGGCCCTGAACCACTTCTACATCAAGACCATCCATCACGAGTTCACGCACATCCTGAACCAGACGAAGGATTTCCCCGTCGAGTTCACCCAGGTGACGCCCACGTCCTACGTGACGGAGTCCTGGAACACTTCCGCCTATGGCTCCTTCTACCGGCAGCGCGGTTTCCTCTCCACGTACGCCCAGCATTCCGACCGGGAAGACTTCGCCGAATGTCTGTCCCTCTATGTCACCAACACGGACGAGACCGTGCAGGGCTGGCTGGCAGCGGCCGGCCGGGAGGTGACCGAGGCGGATGTGAAGAGCGATGAATTCAAGGTCTCCTTCCCCAACCTGGAAGTGGGCCAGCATTTCAACGGGGACCAGCTGATCCTCGCCAAGCTCGCCCAGGTGCGCAAGTACATGGCGGATACCTTCAATATCGACATCGACCAGCTCCGCGCCGCGGTGCTCCGCCGCCAGGCGGACGTCGTCGCGGGCGATGTGGACCTGACCTCCCTTGACGTCAACTAATCCAACAAGGTTATGCGTATGAAAAGAATAATACCGATCTTGGCGACCGCGGTCCTGTCCGCCTTCGTCATCTCTTCCTGCGTGAAGGACGAGGAGCATATCTTCGACAAGTCGGCCTCGCTCCGCGTGAAAGAGGCGATGGACAATGCGCAGAAAGTGCTCACCTCCGCATCGAACGGTTGGAAAATGTACTATTATCCCCATCCCGACCAGGATTACGGCGGATACATGTATGCTCTCAAATTCGACAATGAATCCGTGACGGTCTGGAGCGAAGTGTTCTACGGGTCGTCCACCTCGCTCTACAAGATGACCAACGACGACGGTCCGGTCCTCTCCTTCGACACGAACAACTATGCCTTCCACTATTTCGCGACCCCTTCCGGCTCTTCCAAGAACCTGTACGGGGAGAGCGGCCTGTACCAGGCCTACAAGGGCGACTTCGAGTTCATCGTCATGAGCGCGAAGCCCGAGGAAGTGGTTCTGAAGGGCAAGCGGAGCGGCAACAAGATCCTGATGTACCCGCTGGACGAGTCCCCGGAGACCTTTATCGAGAAAGCGGCCCAGAACGCCGAAGACATCTTCGTCAGCAGCTTCGCCGGCACCATCGGCGGGGAAGCGGCCACCGCTTACATGGACGTCGGCTCCCGCTGGGCGACCCTGACGCTCACCGGCAGCGAGACTACCGCGGAAGCTCCTTACATGGTCACGGACCGGGGTGTACGCTTCTACAAGCCGGTCAAGCTCGGGTCCTATACCCTGGAGGCCCTCGACTGGGACAACAGCACCCAGAGCCTCGTGAGCGTGAGCGGGGATCCCGTCTCCGTCTCCCTCAAGGGACAGCTGCCTCCTGGCTGGCGTTCCTACAGCGACCTGCTGGGCGATTATGACCTGGTGTACAACGACAGCGGCGAGTCCTATTATTCCGCTCCCCGGACGGTTCCGGTCTCCCTCGTGGAGGACGAGTACAAGAAGACGATGCTCCTCAAGGGCGTCAACGACCTGTATGACCTCAAGGTGACCTACGACCTGGCTTCCGGCAACATCTTCATCATGGGCCAGATCATCGGCACCTGGGAGCCCAACGGCAACTCCATCTACTGGGCGCCTTGCTTCGCGCGTTCGAATGCGGCGGGCACGGGTGTAACCTGGTCCGGCTGGAGAAGCACCAACTACGGCATGAAGGGTTACGTCGATGACGAGGCCTCGGCGGCGGCCGGGAAGAACGTGTTCAAGTTCACGACCGGTCCTGCTCCCTCCGCGGCCCAGCCCATCACCGGCTTCGCCCTGATCATGCAGACCCCGGCCGGCTCGTCCGGCGGCTGGATGAGCGGCGATACCTACAAGGCCTGGTTCCCGTTCAATTACCGGTATTACGCCCACTTCTGGGTGACGATGACCAAGAAATAAGGAGGAATGGCCATGAAAAGAATCACTAAGATCGCATTGTTCTCTGTCCTCGCGCTCCTCGCGGTGGTTTCCTGCCGCAAGGAGCCGGAGCAGACCATCGACTGGCGGACCGAACTCCAGGTGGTCAAGAGCAACCTGGTCTTCATGCCCGGCGGCGGCACGGAGACGCTGGAGGTGAATCTCCCCAACGTGAGCGTGACGGCCGACAAGTCCTGGTGCAGCGCTTCCGTCAGCGGGAGCACCGTTTCCGTGACCGCCTCGGCCAATGGCGGGAAGCAGTCCCGTTATGCCAAGCTGACCATCACTTCCGGTTCCGAGAGCGTCACCGCAGCCGTCATCCAGTACGGCGAGGTGTTCGACGGACTGGAGCTCGCGGACATGGAAGTCACGAACAAGGGAGGGCAGTTCGCCTATTCCTATACGACCAACCTGACGGTCGATGTCAAGGCTGACCAGCCCTGGGTCCACATCTCCTTCGATGAGGAGAATCCCATCGTCTATGTGACGGTCGACAAGCACGAGGGCTTCGGCACCCGTGTCGCGACGGTCACCTACACGGCCGGTTCCAACAGTGGGTCGGCCCGGGTGATCCAGGAACCCACCTATGGCGCGGTATCCGGCTGGAAGGCCGAGGATACGGACGGCCGGTACGTCTTCCCGGACCAGATTGACGAAGTCACGGTGACGCCGCCGGCGGAGATGGCCTCGGCCCCTTACTTCTGGGCGCTGGGGGATCCGAGCGAACTGTTGGGCAAGGACATCCCGACCTACATCCGGGAATCCGCGGCTGAGGTGAAGGCGGCCGTCGAGGCGGGCATGGTCACCCTCTCCAAGGGGACAGCTGCCAAGGAGTATACGAACCTTCCTTCCACCGCCACAGCCGTCATCATCGTCTTCGATGACCAGAACTATCCGACGGGCCAGTATGTCGTGATGGATGTCGCCATTCCGGACCGCGGTCCGAAGAAGACGCTGGTCGAAGGCTGGGATATCGCCCATGCGGGCGGCACCTATGCCCATCCGGACCAGACCGACCAGTTCACGATCACGCCCAAGGCCGGCTTCGAGGATGTCAAGTACATCGCCACGGCCGTGAACAAGGCGAGCGTCGCTTCCATCGAGGACTACGCTTTCTCCACCTTTGCCATGGAAACCCGCGAGGCCATCCTCGCCAAGGTCGCCAGCGGTGAGCTGCCCGACTTCGACGCGGGACTGAGCAAGGGCGAGACGACGATCGAAGCGGAAAATGTCTCGCCTGACGCGTATGTCGTGGTGATAGCCTTCAGTGACAACCAGTTCTACACGGGCGAATATCAGGTGGCCGAAATCGCTGTGCCCGACTTGGCCTATTACGCCTGGCTGGGCGAGTGGACGGTCCCTCGCGCCAACGCGGTCGATACCTGGATCGTGACCGAGAACGTCCCTGGAGAGTCTTACAAGGTGAGCGGCATCGCCGGCTTCAACGCCGACGACCGCGCCCCCGGCGCCTTCGTCGCCATCGTCCCTTACGATCCGGTGACCCGGGAAATGGTCTTCAAGGTGTATGAGAATACGGCCGTAACGTGGCAGGACAGCAGCCGTGGCACGATGAACGGCCTGCTCTCCGGCCAGTACACGAACGTCGAAGGCAAGACGTACTACAATTCCGGCGTCGGCAACACCATTGCCCGGGCCAAGATGGCCGATGGCGGGCAGACGGCAGAACTGACCCCGCGCGCCGTCACTTCCGCCGGTGCTCCTGCGTACTTCTACAACATCCGGTGGTATGGACGGTACACTACCTCCAGCGGTTCCCGCTCCGGCGTGTCCTATTCCGGTCTTGAGACCGCCCTTCCGAACGTGATGACGAAGAAGTAGCGCGCTGTCTGAAACGAATCGAGGCCGTCCCTTGCGGGGCGGCCTCGTTTTTTACAGGATATTCATCGACTGCTCCCGGATCTTCTCCAGCTCGTCCTTCATCCGGACGACCAGCCGCTGGATGCCGGCGTGGTTCGCCTTGGAACCGGTGGTGTTGATCTCGCGGCCCATTTCCTGGATGATGAAGCCGAGCTTCTTGCCGGGGTAGGGCTCGCCGTCGATGGTTTCCATGAAATAGCGGCAGTGCTGGCGCAGGCGGACCTTCTCCTCGTTGATGTCGTACTTCTCCAGGTAGAAGATGAGTTCCTGCTCGAAGCGGGCGGGATCGGGCTTCTGCGAGAGCTCCTCGAGGTTCTTGAGGAGGCGGGCCTTCACGCCTTCGATCCGTTCGCCTTCCAGCTTCTCCACCTCGTCATAGAGGCCGAGAATCGTCTGGACGCGGCCGGTGACGTCCTTGTACAGGGCGACGCCTTCCTGGCTACGGAAAGCCTGGAGATGGTCCAGGGCCTCGTCGATGGCGGCTTCCACGGCCGGCCAGTCTTCTTCACCGATGGCATCGGCCTTCTTCGTGTCCACCACGTCGGGGAGGCGGAGGAGGGAGGCGAGCAGCTCGCTGTTGGCCTCGTCGCCCGGGGCGGTGAAGCCCGGGAGTTCCTGGCGGAGCGCCAGCACCTGGCTGTAATAAGCCTTCAGCGCTTCCGCGTTGATGGGACGCGCGGCCTCGGCTGCGCCGGCCTCATAGGTGAGGAAGAAGTCGATGGTGCCGCGCTGCAGACGCTCGGCGAGCTTCTTCCGCACGGGAATGTCCTTCTCCTTCGGGAGGATGGACGTCTTGATATTGATATCCGCACTCTTGCTGTTGAGAGTGCGGATTTCGACGGTGAGTTTTCCACCTTGCAGCTGGGCTTCGGCCTTGCCGTAGCCGGTCATCGACTGGATCATTTGATGATGTCTAGGGACTTGAATACCTTGGTGAGGGCGGTGACGGCGCGGTCCACCTGCTCCTTCGTATGGGTGGCCATGAGCGCGAAGCGGACGAGGGTGTCCTGCGGGGCGCAGGCCGGCGGGATGACGGCGTTGATGAACACGCCCTCGTCGAACGCCATCTTCGTGACCATGAAGGTCTTCTCCAGGTCGCGGACGTACAGCGGGATGATCGGGCTCTCGGTGTCGCCGATCTCGAAGCCGGCGGCGCGGAACTTCATCAGGGCGTAGTTCGTGACCTCCCAGAGGGCCTTGATGCGCTGGGGCTCCTGCTGGATGATGTGCAGGGCCTCCAGGGCGCTGGCCGTCGCGGCCGGGGTCGCGGAGGCGCTGAAGATGTAGGTGCGGGCGGTGTGCCGCAGCCAGTTGATGATAATCTTGTCCGCGGCGACAAAACCGCCGATGGAGGCGAGGGACTTGGAGAACGTCCCCATGATGATGTCGATGTCCTTCGTCAGGTTGAAGTGGTCGCAGACGCCGCGGCCCTGGCGGCCGAAGACGCCGAGGCCGTGGGCCTCGTCCACCATGATGACGACGTTGTCATACTTGTGCTTGAACTCGACGATCTCGGGGAGCTTGCACAGGTCGCCTTCCATCGAGAAGACGCCGTCCACGACGATGAGCTTCACGGAGTTCTTGGGGCAGCGGCGGAGGCAGCGCTCCAGGTCCTTCATGTCGTTGTGCTTGTAGTGCAGCGCCTTGGCGAAGGACAGGCGGCGTCCGTCCACGATGGAGGCGTGGTCGCGGTCGTCGCAGATGATGAAGTCGTCGCGGGTGAGGAGCTGCGGGATGACGCCGGAATTCACCGTGAAGCCGGTGGAGAAGCACAGGGCTTCGTCCTTGCCCACGAAGGCGGCGAGCTCTTTCTCGAGCTGGACGTGGATGTCCAGGGTGCCGTTCAGGAAACGGGAGCCGGCGCAGCCGGAACCATATTGCTTCAGGGCCTTGACGCCGGCCTCGATGACGCGCTCGTCCCCGGTGAGGCCCGTGTAGGCGTTGGAACCGAACATCAGGACCTTGTGTCCTTCCATCTCGACTTCCGTGCCCTGTTTGCTCTCGATTTCACGGAAATAGGGGTAAACCCCTTTCTCTATCATTTTTTGCGGCAGGTCGTACTTCGCCAGCCTTGCATGCAGTAAACCCATTTACTTGTTTGTTTTAGTACGGTGCGAAGTTAGTAAAAATAATTTAAAATGCGTACCTTTGCCATCTATAAGGTAACAAACCATGGAAGAACGCAAACTGAATTTCCTCGAAGAGATCATCGAAGCCGACCTCGCGTCGGGCAAAGTGGATTCCGTCATGACCCGTTTCCCGCCGGAGCCGAACGGCTACCTGCACCTGGGACACGCCAAGTCCATCTGCCTGAATTTCGGTCTCGCGCAGAAGTACGGCGGCAAGACGAACCTCCGCTACGACGACACGAACCCCACGAAGGAGGACACCGAGTACGTGGACTCCATCAAGGAGGACATCCAGTGGCTGGGATTCCATTGGGACAAGGAACTCTATGCGTCGGACTACTTCGACCAGCTGTACGAATGGGCCGAGGACCTCATCAAGCGGGGCCTCGCCTATGTCGATGACCAGAACCAGGAGGAGATCCGCCTGAACCGCGGCACCGTGGACAAGCCCGGCACCCCGAGCCCCTGGCGCGACCGCACCCCGGAGGAGAACCTGAAGCTCTTCCGCGAGATGAAGGCCGGCAAGTACGCGGAAGGGGAGAAGGTCCTCCGCGCGAAGATCGACATGGCCCATCCGAACATGATGTTCCGCGACCCGCTGCTGTACCGCATCAAGTTCGCGCACCATCACCGCACGGGCGACAAGTGGTGCATCTACCCGATGTACGACTACACCCACGGCCAGTGCGATTCCATCGAGCATATCACCCATTCCATCTGCACCCTGGAGTTCGACGTGCACCGTCCGCTGTACGACTGGTTCATCGAGACACTGGGCATCTATCCCTCTCACCAGTACGAGTTTGCGCGCCTTAACCTCACGTACACCCTCATGTCCAAGCGCAAGCTCCTCGAGCTCGTGCAGAAGGAGCTCGTGAGCGGCTGGGACGACCCCCGCATGCCCACGCTCTGCGGTGTCCGCCGCCGCGGCTACACTGCCGAGGCGCTCCGCATGTTCTGCGACAAGATCGGCGTTTCCAAGCGCGACCAGCTCATGGACATCCAGCTCCTCGAGTGGTGCGTCCGCCAGGACCTGAACGCCCGGTCCAACCGCTACATGGTGGTCCAGGACCCCATCAAGGTCACCCTCACCAACTATCCGGAAGGCCAGGTCGAATGGTTCGACTGCCCGCTGAACCCGGCCGAGCCGGAGGGCGCGACCCGCAGGGTCCCCTTCAGCGGCGAGCTCTACATCGACCGCGCGGACTTCATGGAGGACGCCCCCAAGAAGTTCTTCCGCCTCAAGCCGGACGGCGAGGTACGCCTCAAGTACACCTACATCATCAAGTGCAACGAGGTGATCAAGAACGAGGACGGCGAGGTCGTCGAGCTCAAGTGCACCTACGATCCCACCACGCACCCGACCACGGGCGAATGGCGCTCCGTCAAGGGCACGATCCACTGGGTCTCCATCCCGCACGCGAAGCAGATCGAACTCCGCAACTACGACCGCCTCTTCACCCTGGCCGACATGTCCCAGGTCCCGGAGGACAAGGACTACAAGGACTTCCTGAATCCCGATTCCCTCATCGTCGGCGACGGCTGGGCGGAACCCGCCCTCCTGGACGACGCCTCCGGCATCGCGGTCCAGTTCGAGCGCACCGGTTACTACGTGAAGGACAAGGACTCCACGCCGGAAAAGGCGGTGTTCAACAAGACCACCGCCCTCAAGGATTCCTACAAACCGGAATAATCGTCCTACAGGGAAATGTCACTGGACACGATCTATCGGCAGTATCAGAGCAGCAAGGAGGTTACCCGGATCAAGAATGCCGGGACCCTTAGGCGCTGGCTGGCCGGTGCCGTGGCTTCGGTCACGGCGCGGCGGTTGTTCCTCCGATACCGTCTCTTCCGTCCGGCTTTACCTCCTGCCTTGGACTCTTCCGGCGAGTATGTGTTCTCGCTCACTTCTTTCCCGCCCCGGATGAAGTACCTGTGGATGGTGATTGACTCGCTGATGCGTCAGTCCTGCCGGCCCGCCGTCATATATCTGTGCCTTTTCAAGGGGGACTTTCCCTTCGGTCAACTTCCGGACTCCCTGCGCCCCTACCTGGAACGGGGCCTGAAGATCCTCTGGGCCGAGGAAAACCTCATGCCCCACTTGAAGTATTACTACACCTTCCAGGAGGAAAGTGCGGGCGCCCGCCGTCCCGTCATTACCGTGGACGACGACCTTTTCTATCCGCCGGATACGGCGAAGCGGCTGCTTGGGCTCCACGGATGTCATCCCGGTTCTGTCTGCGCCAACATCGCCCGCCGGATCGTTGGAAACCACTATGCCGGGTGGCCCCTGGTCACGGTCCCCGACGGCCCTTCGCAGGACTTGCTGGCACTGGGGTTCGGCGGGGTCCTGTATCCCGAACGGTTCTGTTCCACCCCGGCCCTATTCCAGCCGGACGAAATTTTCGCCACCTCTTTGAGGGCAGACGACCTCTGGCTCCGCTGTCGTGAAGAAGAGGCCGGAGTGGGCGTGGTCGTCGGTGACTACTTTGCCGTTCCGACCGAGATTCCTTCCTCCCAGCGGATCAGCCTGCGGGCCGTGAATGTGGACAAGTCCGGGAATGACAAGGTCTGGGCCTTGCTTCATCCACAGGCTACATGACCTTCCGGAGCACTCGGAGGCCGTAATTCGCGATTACCACGAAACGCGCCGCCGGCCGACACGTTCACCGTTGTCTTTACCTTATGATTCCCTTTTTTTGCCCATGCTCCTTCCTTATGTCTTGATCGGCCTTCTGTGCCTATGGGGAATCGGGCTTCGGAAAGAGTCCGATGGGGATTATCTGTCCCGGGAACAGGGGAATGCCGTGAAGGGGATCTTTATCCTGATGGTCCTCGTCAGTCATGCCAGCCAGTATGTTTCGGATGCGGGGTATGCCTATTCTGGGTGGTCCGACGCGCTGTTCCTGAAGGCGGTATGGCTGTTCGGCCAACTGATCGTGGTCATGTTCCTGTTCTTCTCCGGATATGGCGTGATGACGGCTGTCCGAACCAAAGGGGAGTCGTATGTCCGTGCGATGCCCCGGCACAGGATCCTGTCGGTCCTGCTCAGTTTCGACATCGCCGTGGTCTGCTTCGCCCTGGTGGGCCTGTTGTTGGGGAAAACCTATCCGGCGGGCACATACCTGCTTGCCTTGACCGGCTGGGAATCCGTCGGCAACAGCAATTGGTACATCTTCGTCATCCTGCTGTGCTATCTCGCTACCTGGCTGGCGGCGAAGGTCTCCCGGTCGGATGGGATGACGCTTGTCCTGACCACGGTTCTGCTGGGCGGTGCCTACGTGACATTGGCCGCCACCAAAGAAGCCTATTGGTACAATACGATGGCAGCCTATCCCTTTGGCATGGCGGTGTGCCTGCTGAAAGGCCGCCTGGACTCGCTGGGGAGAGTCCCGTACTGGTCGATGCTGGGCCTGGCGGTCCTGCTCCTGGCTTTGACCTACATGCATCATGAGGATCCGTTCCAGTTGGTCTATTCTGCCCGGGGAATCTTGTTCGCCACGGTTATGGTCCTGTTTCTGATGAAAGTGAGGGTAGGAAATCCCGCCTTGGAATGGCTGGGCAGGAACCTGTTTCCGATCTACGTGTATCAGCGCCTTCCCATGATGGTCCTGGCCTTCTTCAACCCGTCTGGGATCCTGACGGAATATCCGGTCGTGTTTGTCCTGGCCTCGACAGCCTTGACGCTCCTGCTGGTCCCATTGACCAGGCGGCTGCAGGTCCGGTTATAGTTGCAGGATCGTATCGACCTGCTTGGCGGAAACGGCCGCCTGGTTCTCCCGGCTGTAATAGAAATCCCTGATTTCCCGCCGTTTGTCCGCGTACCGGTCCTCGCCTTCCGAAATGCGCTTCAGTTCATCCAGCAGGGCTGGCACGTCCTCGCAGATCGGGCCGGTGGCATCCTTCCGGAAATCGCCATACATGTTGCGCTCATGCGCGATATAGTGGTCCAGGTCATAGGCGAAGAATACCTGGGGACGGTCCAGGAGCAGGTGGTCGACGAAGCAGCTGGAGTAGTCGGTGATGAAGATGTCGGCGGCGTCCAGCAGCATCTGGACCCGGATGCTGCTGTCTTTCAACGCCACGATGTCGGGGTACCGGTCGCTGACGTGACCTTCCGTCCATGGATGGAATTTGACCAGGAAGACCATCCCGGCTTTCTCGCACAGGGCATGGAGGGCGGGCAGGTCGATCAGCGTGTCCAGGTCCATCGGCAGGCGTTTCTTGCCGACTTCCCGGAACGTGGGCATGTAGACGATGATCTTCTTCTCGGGGAAACGGTCCCGAAGGGGGTTCCGGTGGGGGGTGTAGAAGAGGTCGTTCCGGGCCTGACCCCGGTTGAGGATGTGGTCGGGACGGGAACGGAAGGCGCGGATGTATCGGTCGGAGATCGCCGCCGAGGTGGAGAAAAAGAAATGCCGCCCGACCCGATGCTCCAGGTGGATGAGGAATTCCCCGAAGGGGGTGGGAGTTTTCAGGATGTCGTATCCGAACTGTTTGGGGCCGACGCCGTGCCATAGGTTGATGATGCGTGCGCCGCCGGTAAAAGCGCTCCACCCGTAGTCGAGCGGGGAATCGGTATGGACGATATACCTGGCCCTGCAGATATTGGCAAAGGCCTGGAACGAGCGGATGTTGCAGACGGGGAGGCCTTCCCTTCGCATCTCTGCTTCCACTTCCGGGTTCCGTGTGTGCCAGACGCATTTGAGCTCAGGCCTCTCGGCGAGACAATACTCAAACAGCGCGCGGGCGTTGTCGTCGTATTTCTTCCCGTCCCAAGCCCCGAAAACGATGAACCGCCTGTTCCTGGGGATGAGCGAGAACAGGGTCTTCCATGCAACGGTGGCGAAGGAGTTGAAGGTGCTTCGGATCTTATTCAGCAGGACACTCATCTGTGCAATCTTTGTTTGAAGAATCCGACAAGGGCATTTCGCTCGCCGGGGGTCATTCCCAGGAAATAGGTGGCTCCCAGCATGGAGACGGCGCTGATGCCGAGCACGGCCAGCGTCCGCCAGCCCGTGGGCGGGAACAGAAGGCATACCAGGACCGGAAGGACCGATGCGGCGAGGGTGACGGAGAGCGCCTTGGTGACGACGTCGGAGAACACCTTCTTGATGGACAACCCGGTCAGGCGGCTGCAGATGATGACTCTCTCGGCGACGACGATGATGTTGACGACCGTCAGGATGACATAGGACCACTCCGGCGGCAGCCCCGATTTGAAGGCCCAGTAGGAGAGGGGAAACACCCAGACGGCCGTAACCAGCACCACTTTCTGGTACTGGGCGATTTTCCCGGTGGCGTTGATGGCCTTGAGGAAGGAGTCTCCCGCAGACATGAACAGCAGGGAGATCAGGGAGATGCGGACGAATTCCACCGCATGGACCGGCACGTTGAGCAGCCAGATCTCCATGATCTTCGGCGCTTCCAGGATGATGGGAAGGGCGAAGAAATAGACCAGGAAATAGGAATACTTCGAGCCTTTGCACACCAGTTCGTGCAGATAGCCCTGGTCGTTCGCCGCGTAGCTCTTGGTGATCTGCGGATTGAGAGCGGTCATGAAGTTGTTGATGAACTTGGAGACCATCCCCTCGAATTTGACGGCCACATCCCTTGCCGCATTGACCTGCACGCCGAAAAACAGGTTCATCAGGATATTGATTCCCTGGGTGTTGAGGACGAAGAACCCGTTCCCGATGAAGGTCCATCCGGAGAAGGAGGCCATCTCCCGGGCAATCCCTTTTTCGACCAGTTTGGCGCGGAACCGGCATTCCTCGAACTGACGCTTGGCGTAGATGCCGTATAGGATCCGGACGATGAGTGCGACGACGAGCATCAGGATGGCATACGCGACCAGTTTGTCGCCCGTCGTGTATTTGACGAAGATGGCGACGCCCAGCATCATCAGGGCTTCGGCAATGCTGATGTAGGCGAAAGCCTGCATCTTTTCATGGGCGATGATGGCCGCGTTGAAGGGAACGCTCCACATATTCACCAGAAACATCAGGATGGAGCATTGCAGCACCCAGTTCGCGGCGCCCATCCGTCCATCCGGGATGTTCATCTTGGCGTTCAGGAACCAGATTCCGGCCGCTTCGGCAACCAAGAGGATGATCAGGGCCAAGCCGAGCTGGATGGCCATGGCTGTGGAAAACACGGCTCCGAGGCGGTCGTCGGAAGATTTCCCCAATTCGAAGGTGAGGAACCGGCTGATGGCTCCCGCGATGGCTCCGGTCAAGATGGAGAACATGGCGACAACGCCACCGACCGCTCCGTAAATGCCGAAATCGTCTTGCCCCAGCGCATTCAGGATGACGCGGGACGTGTACAGCCCGACCAGCATCGTCACGAACATACGGAAATACAGCAGAACGGTGTTTTTCGCCACTCTTTTGCTGTTTTCCGATATGCGGGTGTCCGGCATTCAGGCTTTGCTCAATTTCTTGCGGATGACAATGTTCTGCCCGTCCAGGCAGCGCTCCTTCGGGTCCATCAGGTTGCAGATCACCTCCGCCACCTCATGGGGCTGCATGATGGTCGACGGGTCCTCGTCCGGCGCGAGCCGCCTGCGGAGTTTGGTCGCGCAGCGCCCCGGGGAAACACAGTATACCATGATCCCGTATTCGGACAGTTCTTCCGTGAGCGTCTGGGACATGGAAATGAGGGCCGCCTTGGAAGAGGCGTAGCTCAGCCAGCCCGGACGCGGGGTCATGCCGGCCGTCGACGCGACGTTCAGGATCTTTCCTCCCCGGCTTTTCATATATTTGACGCATTCCCTCATCAGCAGGAACGGGGAGTACACGTTCACGCGGAAGGTCTGGTCGAAACTCTCGAGGCTGGTGGTCAGCAGGGGCTGCGGGTCCGTGTAGCCGGCGATGTTGTACAGGGCGACAATCTCACCCATGCTGTCGTGGATGTCCTGGACCAGGGCGGGAATGGCTTCCGGGGAAGAGAAGTCGACCTGGAAGAAGCGGACACACCCGTTGTACTTCCTCATCTCCTCCATGGTCCGCTGGATTTCTTCCGCATTGCGGCCGAGCAAGGCGAAGCTGTCATAGTATCCCCGCCGGGCCAGCTGGATGGCCGTCGCCCTCCCGATTCCGGATCCGGGTCCGGTGATGATGCATACGGACATGGGACTATTTCCTTCTTCTGAATACTTCGTCATAGATGATTTCGCCGGCGAGCATGTCGATCCGGGTGGTAAGCTTGACATTGTAGTCACGCCCCTGGCAGATATGGATGATCGTCTCGGGGAAATAATGGAACACCAGGCTCGCATCTTCCGTGAATGCCATCCCGTCAGCGAGCGCCTTGCCGTGCGCTTCCTTCAAGACCGTGGTTTCGAATTTCTGGGGAAGCTGGACATTGAACAGTTCGGAGCGGGTGAGCACCCCTTCGACATGGTCCTGGCCCCGAAGCACGGTGAACGGAATGTCGAGGCCGAACGTGGCGTTTCGCTCCGGGCAGCGGATGATCTCTTCGAAGTCTTCGACCTTGACGAAGGGACGGGCGGCTTCGTGGATGATGACATCGGGGCTGGTCACGAGGGAAAGACCGGAAAGGACGGATTCCTGCCGCGTCCGTCCAGCCGGCGCATAGCGGATGGGCTTCCGGATTCCATACTGGGAGACCATTTCCGTGATCGTTCCTTCATATTCAGGCGCACAGACGACCACGATATCGGAAATGGCCTGAATGCTGTCCAGCCGTTCCAGGATGTGCATGATGACGGGTTTCCCGGCCAGTAGCATGTACTGTTTGGGAACGGCATATTTCATGCGCGTCCCGGCACCGCCTGATAAAAGGATGAGCGTAAACATAAACGGGTTCTTCTGCAGAATGACTTTTCCTGATACAAAATTACGTAAATGTCGCGAATATAAAAAACCGGCCCGAGAAGAAACGCGGTCGGGCCGGTTACGGCCGTCAGATGCGTTTCCGGTGCACCCGGAGTCCGTAGATCGCGATCACCACGAAACACAGGGCCGGCAGGATGAACGACAGGTTCACCGCCGGCATTCCCAGCAAGGTGCCCTTGTCGATGATCATGGCCTGGAAAGGCGGCAGGACCGAGCCGCCGAGGATAGCCATGATGAGGCCGGCGGCGCCGAACTTGGCGTCCTCGCCGAGCCCCTCGAGGGCGATGCCGTAGATGGTCGGGAACATCAGGGACATGCAGGCGGAGACGGCGACGAGGCAGTACAGGCCCACGATTCCCTGGAAGAAAACGACGCCGAGCGCAAAGGCAAGCCCTGCGAAAGCGAAGCAGTAGAGCATCTTCCCGGGCTTGAAGTATTTCATGAGGTAAGTGCAGATAAACCGGCTGCAGCAGAAGAGGATCATCGCGGCGATGTTGTACTTCTGCGAGAGGACTTCCGCATCGATCTCGCTCATCCCGCGCTCCATGAAGATCCGGGTCCCGTACTGGATGATGAAGGTCCAGCACATGATCTGCACGCCCACATAGAAGAACTGCGCCAGCACGCCCTCGCGGTAGCGGGGGATGCCGACGAGCCGCTTCAGCGAGGCGCCCACCGTCTGGGAGCTCTCCTCGTGGACCGCCGGCATCTTCTTCAGCAGGATCAGCAGGAACATCGCCACGATGACGATGCCGATGACCACGTACGGGGTGATGAGGATCCCGAGGTCGGACTGCTTCATCGCCTCGAACTCCGCGTCGGACAGGGTGGCCCGGGCGGCGGAGTCCATCGGGTTCAGGCGCGCCTGGATGAAGTTCATCGCCACATACATTCCGCACAGGGAGCCGATGGGGTTGAACGACTGCGCGAAGTTCAGCCGCCGGGTGGCCGTCGCCGGGTCGCCCATCGCGAGGATGTACGGGTTCGCGCTGGTCTCCAGGAAGCTGAGGCCGCAGGTGAGGATGAAATACGCGATCAGGAAAGGCCAGTACGATCCCGTGGACCGCGCGGCGATGAACAGGAACGCCCCCGTCGCGTACAGGCCCAGGCCCATCAGGATGCCGCTCTTGTACGAGAAGCGCCGGATGAAGATGGCGGCCGGGAGGGCCATCGCGAAGTACCCGCCGTAGAAGGCGACCTGCGTCAGGGTACCCTGCGTCACGCTCATCCGGAAGATCTTGGAGAACGCCTTCACCATCGGGTTCGTGACATCGTTCGCGAAGCCCCACAGCGCGAAGCACGCGGTGATCAAAATGAATGGCAGTAAATAATTTACGCCTTCGTACTTGAAGAAACTGTTTTTCTCTTTCATGATCGTTGTTTGATTATGTGGGTCGGAGCGAAGCGACCCAGGGGGTCTGGGGGATTAGGCCCCCAGTCGTAAACAGCCCATTGGGCCTCTGTTCATTTTTTGAACAGAGGTCCATACGCCGCGCAAGCTCTATAGTCGGCTCCCTCCGGGTCCATGCCGAAGGCGCGCCAGGTGGAGGGACGGAAGATGTCCTTCTCGGGCACGTTGTGCATGCACACCGGGATGCGGAGCATGGAGCAGAGCGTGATGAGGTCCGCGCCCACGTGGCCGTACACGATGGCCCCGTGGTTCGCGCCCCAGTTGTCCATCACGCTGTACACGTCCTTGAACGGGCGCTTCGACGGGTCCAGGCGCGGGGCGAACCAGGTCGTGGGCCAGCCCTTGTCGGTGCGGTCGTCCAGGATGCGGAACTGCTTCTCGGACACATCCACCGTCCATCCTTCCGCGAGCTGGAGTACGGGGCCCAGGTTCTTGACGATGTTCATCCGGATCATCGTGCAGGGCATGCCGCCCTTCGAGAGGAACTTGGAGGAGAAGCCGCCGCCGCGGAAGTATTCGCGGTTCGCCGGCACCCAGACGGTGGCGTCCAGGCAGGCGTCGGCCTCCTCCGGGGAAATCTCCCAGAAGGGCTTCATCGCGGGTTTCCCGTCGATGGAGCACTGTCCGCTGCCGTCCAGCGAGGCGGCGCCGGAGTTGATCAGGTGGATGATGCCGCCGGCCGCCGGGCCCGTGAGCGGCTCGCCGGTGACGCGCTGCACGGCCTCCGGGCTCCAGTAGGTGCGGACATCGGCAAAGATGGCCGGACCCTGGGAAACGAGGTGGCCAAGGAGCATCGCGACCCCGTTCAGGGAGTCGTTCTCCGTCGCGAGGACGAAGGGCTTGCGGATGCCGTTCCAGTCGAAGGAGGAGTTCAGGATGGCCTCCGCGAAGTCGCCGTTGGGGTAGAAGTCCGTCCACTGGCGCTGGCCCTGGAAACCGCCCAGGATCGCGTTGTGGCCCAGGGATTCCTCCCCGAAGCCCAGTTCCTTGAGCTTGGGATTGCCCTGCAGGAGGTCGCGGATGATCAAGGCCATCTTCACGACGAAGGCCCAGTCCTCGTCCTTCTCCTCCCGGGTCTTCTTGAGGTCGGGCCGGTTGCAGACGTCGTCGTATTCCTTGCAGTGGGCCTTCGCCCAGGCGAGGGCCTTCTCGAATTCTTCGTGGTCATAGATGCCCCGGTCCATGCGGCGGATGATCTCCACCTCGTCGATGCCTTCGCAGCGCATCCCGAGGTAGTCCTCGAAGAAGTCCGGATTCACGATGGAACCGGCGATGCCCATGCAGACGGCGCCGATGGACAGGTACGACTTGCCCCGCATGGAAGCGGCGGCGACGGCGGCGCGGGCGAAGCGGAGGAGCTTCTCCTCGACGTCGGCCGGAATGACCTGGTTGTCCGCGTCCTGCACGTCGTGGCCGTAGATGCCGAAGGCGGGCAGGCCCTTCTGCGCGTGCGCGGCGAGGACGGCGGCGAGGTACACCGCGCCCGGCCGCTCCGTGCCGTTGAAGCCCCACACGGCCTTGATCGTGTGCGGGTCCATGTCCATGGTCTCGCTGCCGTAGCACCAGCAGGGCGTGACCGTAATGGTGATGGCGACGCCCTCGCGGGCGAACTTCTCCGCGCAGGCGGCGGCTTCGGCCACGCGGCCGATGGTGGTATCGGAAATGACGCATTCGACGGGGGAGCCGTCCGCATAGCGGAGGCGGCCGGACAGCAGGGCGGCGACGCTCTTCGCCATGCCCATGGTCTGGTCTTCCAGGGATTCGCGGACGCCGTTCATGCGGCCGTCGATGGTCGGGCGGATGCCGATTTTGGGATTTTGGCTCATAGTATCAGTGTGGGTTGTCTGGTTTATTCTTCTGGAATGGGTTTGGTGTTCGATGCCATCATGCAAAGATAAAAAAATTCCTATCTTTGCAAAAGGAAAAAGGTCTCTGTTTTTGCTTCAAGGAATGCCAGCGGTCAGCGTCATCATACCCGTCTACCAGGTGGAACCCTACATCGCCCGCTGCGCCCGGGCGCTGTTCTCCCAGACGATGGAGGACCTGGAGTTCATCTTCATCGACGACTGCACCCCGGACGCCTCCATCGCGGTCATGCAGGAGGTCCTCCAGGAGTTCCCCGAGCGGAAGGACCAGGTGGTCGTGTACCGCATGCCGCGGAACAGCGGCCAGGCGGCCGTCCGGATGCAGGGCCACGCCCTCGCCCGGGGCGAGTATGTCATCCACTGTGACAGTGACGACTCCGTGGGTCCGGAGGCGTATCAGTCGATGTACGGGAAGGCAGTCGCCGAGGACCTGGATATCGTTACGTGCGATTTCCGGCTGGTGAATCTGAAGAAAGCCCGCGTGCAGTCGAACGTCAGCGAACCGGGTCGGGAAATCTCGGACATCCTGTCCGGGAAGGTCTGGGCCTCCCTTTGCTGCCGCATGATCAAGCGGGAACTGTGTCAGGACATCGCCATGCCCAAAGGTGGAGACATGTGGGAAGACGTCGTCTTCGTCGTGCAGGCGACGCGCCGCGCCCGGCGCATCGGCCACATGGGCATTCCGTTTTACACTTATTATCGCAGGATTACCTCCATCTCTTTCGAAGAGGGACAGGTGGCTGCGCTCAAGCGCTGGGAATCCATCCGGGGCAATGTCAAGCAGGTGCTGGATTTCCTTGCCCGGACGGGGGTGGAGGTCAGTGCCGATGACATCGTTTCATTCAAATACCGCAGCCGGGATCCCCTGATTCCCTATGTCCAGATTCCCGAATACTATAGGAAATGGCGGGGAACTTTCCCGGAGATCGACCGGGTGTTCCTGCGGACGAAAGGAATCCCGGCGGATACTAAGTTCTGGTTCATCCTGATCCATCTGCGTCTTTATTACCCTTGGAAACGTCTGACGGGTGTTTTCCGCAAACCGGAATCGCAACGGTAATGCCTGCTGTCAGTGTCATAGTCCCCGTTTACAACGTGGAGCCGTTCGTGGCCCGCTGCGTGCGCTCGCTGTTCGCCCAGAGCCTGGCGGACCTGGAGTTCATCTTCATCGACGACTGCACGCCGGATAGGTCCATGGATGTCATCCGGGAAGTCCTTGAGCGCGAGTTCCCCGCGCGGGAGCCCCAGGTCCGGTTCTTCAAGATGCCGGAGAACAGCGGGCAGGCGAAGGTCCGCATGCAGGGACTGGCCCTGGCGACGGGGGAGTACGTCATCCATTGCGACAGCGATGACGAGCTCACTTCTCCGGACGCCTACCGTCTCCTGTACGAGAAGGCCGTTTCCGGGCAGTTGGACATCGTTACCTGCAATTACCTGAAGGAGGAGCCGTCGGGCCGACGCGTGCTCGTCAAGGAGGAATGCCAGGGCGTGAGCGACCTGCTGCTGGACAAGGTCCAGGGCTCCCTGGTGTGCCGGCTCATCCGCCGGGCCCTCCTGCAGGAAGGCATCCTGGCCCCGCAGGGGAACATGGGCGAGGACCTCGTCCTCGCGCTGCAGGCCACGCTGCGGGCCAAGTCTACCGGACATATCGACGAACCCTTCTATCTGTACAGATACCGCCCGTCTTCCATCAGCAAGTCCCCGGGCCAGGAAGCCGCCGTCCGGCGGCATCAGGCGCTGGTCTCCAACATCCGGATGCTGGTCGATCTGCTGGTGGGTTTGTACGGTTATACGGGGGAGGAGCCGGAAGTCGTCTGTTTCAAGTATTACGCCCGGCACTGCATTGAACCCTACGTAGGGGACCGCGCCTGCTATTCCCTGTGGCGGGAAACGTTCCCGGAGGTGGATGCGAAGGTGTTGGCGAATCCTTATCTATCACTGGAAAAGAAGGGATGGTTCGTCCTGATCCATCTGCACTTATATGACCTGGTCAAGCGGGTGACCCGCCGGCTGGGAAAAAGGAAGTGAATTCAGTCTATACGTCGCTTCTCCGGTGATTCCGGAACAAGCCGGTGACCCGTTTCACCGGATGGTAGAGCCGCAGGTGGATGAGCGCGAACCAGAACTTTTCTTCCAGGGAACAGTTCCGCAAGGAAAGGATTGCCCGGTCCACTTCCGGGAAGGTCTCTTTCCAGCGCTGATAGAATTCGGGGATATGGACATGGGGGTGGAGCATCCGCCTGCATTTGTATTTGAAAAAGACGATTTCCGGTTCATCGCCCGTGTAACCGTATTGGCTTTCCAGAAGGTCGACAAGCAGGCGGGCGTTCTTCACCACGGATTCCCAGCGGGCGATCAAGGCGTCCTGCCCTTCCGCGAAGGTAATGGAATCCCCGCGCAGGCAATAGAAATACAGCACCTGGTCCACGTGCCCGGTCCGACGGGCCTTCAGCTGCGTCTGGACGGAAATTACCATGTCTTCGCCCATGTCGGATACCGGGGCGGTCAGGCCCTCGCACAAAGGCCGGCGGGTCAATCGGCACACCAGGTTCCACTTCTCCTTACCCTCCAGCATGCGGGCGACGGAGGTGCATTTCCCAGGGAGCTCTTCGATCACGCGTCCATCCTGTTTCACAGCCACCAGGTTGCATGTGACGACATCCAGGTCCTCCGCCTTGGCTTTCCCGTACAGGGTTGCATAGGCGTTGGTATCGACATAATCGTCACTGTCACAGTGGATTATATACTCGCCCCGGGCGAGGGAAATGCCCTGCATCCGGACGGCCGCCTGGCCGCTGTTCCGCGGCATGCGGTACACGACCACCTGGTCTTTCCGCTCGGGGAATTCTTCCAGGACCTCGCGCATCACGTCGATGGAGCGGTCCGGCGAGCAGTCGTCGATGAAGATGAACTCCAGGTCCTCCATCGTCTGGGAGAACAGCGACCGGGCGCATCGGGCCATGTAGGGCTCGACCTTGTAGACCGGTATGATGACACTGACAGCGGGCATCCCTGCAAAGATATGAAAAATTGTCGGTTTTTTCCTGTCTTTATTCGATGGCATCGGATTTGCGAATCCGCCGGAAAATGCGTAATTTTGTGAGATTAAGTTTTTAACTGAAAATTGAGAAGCATTCTATGGCACTCGCAGATATACTGAAGAAAGTTTTCGGCTCCAAGTCCGACCGGGACATGAAGCAGGTGAAGCCCATACTGGACAAGGTCCTCGCGGCCTATCCCGGCATCGACGCCCTCTCCGACGATGAGCTCCGGGCGCGTTCCGCCGCCCTCCGGGCGAAGATCTTAGCCGTGGAGAAACCCTTCGAGGACCGCATCGCCGAAATCAAGGCCGAACTCGAGAAAGACATCCCGATTTCCGAAAAGGAAGACCTCGCCACCGAATCCGACAAGCTCGTCAAGGACGAGGACGACGCCATCGAGCAGTGCCTCGACGAGATCCTCCCCGAGGCCTTCGCCATCATGAAATCCACCGCCCGTCGCTTCGCCGAGCACGAGACCATCACCGTCACCGCGACGGACTTCGACCGCGACCTGGCGGCCCGCGGCCGCGATTTCGTCCACATCGAGGACGACAAGGCCGTGTGGCAGAACCACTGGGTCGCCGGCGGCAACGAGATCACCTGGGACATGGTCCACTACGACGTGCAGCTCATCGGCGGCATCGTCCTGAACGGTTCCCTCAAGACCAACAAGGAGCAGCGCGGCAGCATCGCCGAGATGGCGACCGGTGAGGGCAAGACCCTCGTCGCCACCCTCCCGGTGTTCCTGAACGCGCTTGCCGGCAAGGGCGTCCACGTGGTTACCGTCAATGATTACCTGTCCAAGCGTGACTCCGAGTGGATGGGCCCGCTGTACCAGTTCCACGGCCTGAGCGTGGACTGCATCGACAAGCACCAGCCCAACTCCGACGCCCGCAAGAAGGCGTACGACTGCGACATCACCTTCGGTACCAACAACGAGTTCGGTTTCGACTACCTGCGTGACAACATGGCCACGCGGATGTCGGACCTCGTCCAGCGGAAGCACCACTACGCCATCGTGGACGAGGTGGACTCCGTCCTCATCGACGACGCCCGTACCCCGCTCATCATCTCCGGCCCGATGGCGAAGGCCGCCGACGACGAGCAGTTCATGGAGTACCGCCCCTACGTCGAGAACCTGTACAACAAGCAGCGCGCCCTCGTGAACACGACCCTGAACGAGGCCAAGAAGGCCATCGCGGCCGGTGACGAGGCCGAGGGCGGCAAGCTCCTCCTCCGCTGCCACAAGGGCCTCCCGAAATACCAGCCGCTCATCAAGTTCCTGTCCGAGCAGGGCATGAAGGCCCTCCTGCAGAAGGCCGAAAGCTACTACATGCAGGACAACGAGCGCGAGATGCCGCAGGTCACCGACGAGCTCTACTTCGTCATCACCGAGATCCAGAACAGCGTGGACATGACCGACAAGGGCCACGAGGTCCTCGCCAACGCCGTGTCCGACCCGAACTTCTTCGTCCTCCCCGACATGGGCTCCGCCATCGCGGAAATCCAGAACGACACCTCCCTCACCCCGGCCCAGAAGGCCGAGAAGAAGGACGCCCTGATGGAGGACTTCTCCCTCAAGAGCGAGCGCGTCCACACCGTGATCCAGCTCCTCAAGGCCTACGCGATGTTCACCAAGGACATCGACTACGTGATCGTGGACAACAAGGTCAAGATCGTGGACGAGAGCACGGGCCGTATCATGGAGGGCCGCCGCTGGAGCGACGGTCTGCACCAGGCCGTGGAAGCGAAGGAGAACGTGAAGGTGGAGGCCGCGACGCAGACCTTCGCGACCATCACCCTGCAGAACTACTTCCGCATGTACCACAAGCTCGCGGGCATGACCGGTACCGCCGAAACCGAGGCGGGCGAGTTCTGGAGCATCTACAAGCTGGACGTCGTGTCCATCCCGACCAACCGGCCGGTCATCCGCGACGACCAGGACGACATCATCTACAAGACCAAGAAAGGCAAGTTCAACGCCGTGATCGACCGCGTGGTGGAACTCACCAACGCCGGCCGCCCGGTCCTCGTGGGCACCACCGACGTGGAAACCTCCGAGCTCCTCGCACGCATGATGCGCCTCCGCGGCCTGCGTCCGAACGTCCTGAACGCGAAGGAGCACGCCCGCGAGGCGGAAATCGTGGCCCAGGCCGGCCAGGCGGGCAAGGTCACCATCGCCACCAACATGGCGGGCCGTGGTACCGATATCAAGCTCACCCCGGAGGTGAAGAAAGCCGGCGGTCTCGCCATCATCGGCACCACCCGGCACGACAGCCGCCGCGTGGACCGGCAGCTCCGCGGCCGCGCCGGTCGTCAGGGCGACCCGGGTTCCTCCACCTTCTACATCTCCCTGGAGGACGACCTCATGCGCAAGTTCGGTTCCGAACGCATCGCGGGTGTCGTCGATAAGCTGGGCATGGCCGACGACGAGGCCCTCGTCTCCGGCATGCTCTCCAAGAGCATCGAGACCGCGCAGAAGCGCGTGGAAGAGAACCACTTCGGCTGGCGTAAGCGCACGCTCGAATACGACGACGTCATGAACTACCAGCGCGAGGCCGTGTACGCCCGCCGCCGCAACGCCCTCTCCGGCGAACGCATCGAGATCGACGTCCAGAACATGATGCAGGACACCGCGACCATCATCGCCGAGAAGGCCGAGGGCATGGACTACGCCTCCTTCGAGGAATACGTGATCGCGACCCTCTCCATCGACCTGGGCTTCGACGAGGCGTTCTTCGAGCACGCGAAGCCGCAGGACATCGCCGAAAAGCTTTGCGCGCACATGCAGGAGGTGTACGACCGCCGCATGGACACGATGGTGGAGAAAGTGAACCCGATCATCAAGCAGGTGTACGAGAAGCAAGGGTCCATGTACGAGAACATCGCCATCCCCATCTCCGACGGCAAGCGGATGCTGAACCTTTCCGTGAACCTGAAGAAGGCCTACGAGACCGAGAGCCGCGAAGTGGCCAAGTCCCTGAGCCGTTCCGTGATCCTGTACGAGATCGACGAATACTGGAAGCAGCACCTGCGCGACATGGACGACCTGCGCCAGAGCGTGCAGAACGCCGCCTACGAGCAGAAGGACCCGCTCGTGGTGTATAAGCTGGAGAGCTACAATCTCTTCTCCCAGATGCTCGAGGAACTGAACGAGGCGGTCCTGACCTTCCTCCTCCGCGCCTTCATCCCGCTCCGCGACGCCAACGAGGCCCGCGCCCCGCGCCCGGCCGCCCAGCCGCGCCGCGACCTGAGCCAGATGCGCACCAACGATCCTTCCCAGCTCACCACCAACGGCGAGCAGAAGGGCCACACCCCGGTCCGCGTGGACAAGCGCGTCGGCCGCAACGACCCCTGCCCTTGCGGCTCCGGCCTCAAGTACAAGAACTGCCACGGCAAGGGCATCGTGTAGACAACAACAATTACAAAATATGGCTAAACCAATGGAACCTGTCAATGTGAATGAAGTGAGCCGGATTTCCGCCGGCACCACTTTCAAGGGTGAGATCACCACTCCCACCGACCTCCGCGTCGACGGCATCTTCGAGGGCAAGATCTGCTCCAAGGGCCGCGTCGTGGTGGGCGAGAAGGCCCAGATCAAGGGCGACATCATCTGCCAGAACGTCGACTTCACCGGGACGATGCACGGTAACTTCTACGTCAAGGACACCCTCTCCCTGAAGGGAGGCTGCACCGTCGAAGGCGACCTGAACATCAAGCGCCTGCAGGTGGAGCTCGACGCCAAGTTCAACGGCAACTGCCGCATGATCTCCGAGGCGGAATTCGACAAGATCGTGGCCCAGATGACCGGCCGCCCGCTCCCGCAGGCCCCGGCCCAGCCCGCTCCGGCCCAGCCGCTGAAGTAGCGTCATTCCCGGCTTGACCGGGAATCTCCCCTGTCATTCTGAGGAGGTCGAAGACCGACGAAAGAATCTACCTAAATGTTTCTCGTACAATAAGAGAAACATTTTTGTTTATATAGTTAACAAAAAAGTTATCATGGAAAAGACCGAGAAATACCGCCTGCTGGAGCGGCAGGTGGCCGCCCTCGTGGAAGGGGAGACGGACACGATCGCGAAGATGGCGAACATCGCCGCCGCGCTGCACGAAACCTTCGGATTTTGGTGGACCGGATTCTACCGCGTGGCGGGGGAGGAGCTCCTCCTCGGCCCGTTCCAGGGGCCCGTCGCCTGCATGCACATCCCGTATGGGAAGGGCGTATGCGGCACCGCCTGGAAGCGGAACGAGACCGTCGTCGTCCCGGACGTGGAGGAGTTCCCCGGGCACATCGCCTGCAGCAGCGCGTCCAAGAGCGAGATCGTCGTGCCGGTGCATGGAGCCGGCGGCGAGGTGGTGGCCGTGCTGGACATCGACAGTGACCGGCTGGCCACTTTCGACGACGAGGACCGCGTCTGGCTGGAGCGGATCGTGACCCTCCTGTGATTTGCAACTTTCGCTTTTTCAGCGTATCTTTGCAATCCTTTTCGGGCGATTAGCTCAGTTGGTTCAGAGCACCTGCCTTACAAGCAGGGGGTCGACGGTTCGAATCCGCCATCGCCCACACCGCAAGGGGGTGTTTTGGTTTTGACAGCGTTGATGTCGGACGGTAAGCACGCCGGGCGTTGGGACCTTGCCCGTAAATCTCAGATCCCGAAAAATCAGTTGCCAACAACAACTACGCACTCGCTGCCTAATTTGGCCAAGCCAATTAGCTTAATCCGCGACGCCTAGGCTGCGCCGCCGACGAGTATCCCTCGGACGTTCCGCCCGGTATCGGCCGACCCAGGGGTATCATTCCGACCGGGACGCTCCGGTGGACGCCTTTCAAACCGGCTAAGATTCAAAGGCTAAGGCCGTCTTCGCCCGCCATCCGGCAGGGGCGGCACGAAAACCAAAGGACGGATAAGCGTGTAGAAAGCCGCCTGGTGCGGCGTTTGGACAGCGGTTCGAGTCCGCTCACCTCCACAGAAAAGTGCCTTGCAGGTTGTTGCAGGGCACTTTTCATTTTTGATGCCCCAATTTTTGCCCCAATTCGCCCCTCGCGAGAGCCCTCATTTTCCATCTCTCTCCACCTGGATTCATCAGTCAATTTGATGCCGAAATCGGGGCTTTCACCCCCTAACATATACCGAACTAACCGATCTATCCGGACAAACCCCACCTGAAGGGCTTGCAGTGCGGTTTTTGAGGCCAAGTTTGTCCGGTTTTAGTTCGGTTAGTCCGGAAGAAGTAGTTTTAGGGCCATCAGTGGAATCCGATGGGGTTGCTCCGCTCCTTCCCGCCCTGCTCGGCACAGTGCCGCAGGATCCGGTCCAGGGTGGGCGAAGTCCCGTCGATGATCCTCTCCAGGAGGCACAGGGCCGCCACGTTGTCGATGACGCCGCCGGATAGCGGAAACCGCTCCGCCAGCGCCTCTGCGTCCTCGGCCGTGATCCACGGGAGCTTGGCCCGCCAGATCTTCGCCAGCACGTCCCTTCCCGGGACGGGGAACTCGACCTTCATCAAGAAGCGGCGGTACATCGCCGGGTCGATGGTGGAGATGAAGTTCGTGGCGGCGAACAAGATGCCGGAGAAGGTGTTCAGCTCTTCCAGGATGACGCTGGAAGAGGTGTTCTCCTCCTTGTCAGAGGCCTTCTCCACGGCCACCCGCCTGCCGAGCAGCGCGTCCGCCTCATCGATGAAGATGATGGGGGCGAGGTTGGAGATGGCCTGGACGTATCGGACGAGACGGAAGAAGTCCCGCAGGTTCCGGGGTTTCTCGCCGAAGTAGGAGGCGTCGAGCTTGGCGCTGTCTACCATGAAGAGGTCCCGTCCCGAGGCGAGCGCCAGCTGCCGCACGAACTCCGTCTTGCCCGTCCCGGGAGGCCCGAACAGGATCACCGTGATGCCGCCCCGCAGGCCGTTCTCCGTCAGTTCCTTGACCACCCGGTCGAACTGGTCCGCCGCGACGGCCCGCGAGACAAGCCGCAGCCGGTCCCGCAGGTCCTCCGGGAAGATGAGTGTCCGCTCCCGGATGTCCCTGCTGGCGGTGATGGCTCCGAACTGAGCCATGACGGTCGTTCGGATGAGGTCCTCGCGGCCTCGGAACAGCACCCGGCAGACCTCCGGAGATAGCAGGTAATTGTCTTTGGTCGCCTTGGATTCCGCCGAATTGTTCACCGCCACGGCGACGGCTAGCCCCTGCCCAACAAGCAGATCGATCCCTTTCCGGAATGCGTACTGCGCCTCGTCGGAGATGAAGGAGAGTGAGTCCACCGGCTCGAGCGGCTTGGCCAGAAACCGCTCGCAGAGGCAGTAGAGGACGCACTGGGCCATCACCGGTAGCCTGATCACTCCCAGTGCCTGGAGTCCCTGGACAAAACGCGTCTCCGGGTACAGCGACATCATTTCCCGAACCTCCCGGATGAGCCACGCCACCGGATGGCCATCGACTGCGAGCGCGTTTTTTTCGCAGTTCTCCCGGAACTGCTTGCAGCACCAGGAGAACTTGAACAGCAGCTGCTCTTCCGGGGGAAGCGACAGGGACGCCTTATTGTCGGATGTCTTTCGAATCTCGTTCATGGTCAGCGCGTGAAGAGGTTCAGGTAGGCCGTGTTGACGCGAAGCCCGCCGCAGTCGGTCCACTCGGGAGCCGGACTGTCGTTTTCCATGACACGGTGGATGCCATACGGCTCAACGTCCCCGCAACAGAAGGGATAGCGGTGCTCGCTCGTATAGCAGCGGGCCAGCAACCGGTCGCACCGGTCCTTCTGGAAGTCCTGGTACTGCGGGAGTACGACGACCTGCCCGGTGTCGGCATCGACAAGCCCGATCACCTCCTTCCGGGGATGGGAGCGATACCTCTGGACCAGCTGCTTCAGCAGGTGCTTGGGTACGGCGATGAAGAAAAGCCGCGTCGCGCCAAGATACTTGTCGATGGAAGACTTCCAGATGTCGTCCGCACTCGTCTTGATCTCGATCGACACGACGAACTTGCTCACGATCTTGCGGCGGGTCCTTCCTTTGTCGATGCGTTCTCCGCAGTGCACGACGGTCATGATGACATCGTGCTCGAAGTAGTTTCGATGGTCATCGGGACGCGTGTAGTTAGGCTCCTGCACCTTGTAGTTGGCGCTGGCGTAAAATACGTCACCCTTCTCCTTCCTCGGGAGGAAAAGGATGGTAGTAAGGTTGGCAAGGAACGGTCCGAATCCAAGCTTTTCAAAGATCTGCTTCTGTCTGTCCATAACTTTTAGTTGATTGAATTCTCGTGGGTTACGCTTAAAAGGGAAAGTCCCAGCTCTTCGGCGAGAGCCAGGACTTCCTCGGTGATGTTGTCGGCAACGAACTGCTGGATAATCTGCGCGTCGTTCATAGCATCATCCTCTAGTTCGAAGCGTTCTCGGCCCGCGACGCCTGCGCGATGCGGCCGTTCAGTTCGTCGATCATGGACATGACCGCGGCGTCCCGCTCGGAGGTATCGAAGGAGGCGCTGAAGCCGCGCTGCTTCTTCTCGACCTTCGGCAGCATGCGGAACGGAAGCTTCTCCCCGTTCTCGTAGACGCTGGTGTTGGTGTAGCGGTCCTTGGCCCACACGTCAATGCGGACCATGGACTTGAGGTTCCGGACGTTCACGAGCTTGGAGATGAGCTCGGCGGCGATGCTGCCGGAGGCGAGGGCCGACACGTTGAAGCGCGTCTCCCCATTCTGGAAGTGAATGTCCATGTAGGTCATCTCCCCGCCGGGCAGCTCATGCTTGCGGAGCGAGATGCCCATAAGGCGTCCCTGAACGTAGTCGTACTCCCGGCGCTGCTGGCCGAGGCCCATCCACTGGGCGAGCTTGCCCTGACGGATGTCGAAACGAATGACATGGTTGGCGGCATCACGGGTGCCGGCGAAAGAAGTGTTGTTACACATGGTTGGAAAGGATTAAATGTTTGAGAATAAATGAATTGAGATAATATAATGAATGAAAGGCGACAAAGTCTGTCGCCTTGATATAAGACAAATGAGAAACCCATGCGCGAGTGACGCCTCGAGCGGGTTTCTATAAACTATGGTAATCCTGTTTTGAGGAATCGCCCGACTCATATTTGAACACACGACCGGCTGTGTTCCATACGCAACCACGGTGGGAAGAAAACGTGAAGCGAATGCTTCCGCGGTTTTCTTCTCGCCGGCGAAGCGGACGGTTGCCTCGAAATGACGACTACTTAATCCAGCAGCCGAAATTTGTGTTCAATATGGGTTGGGCGAAGAGGAAGGGAAACACTACTTTCAGTTACTGATATAGCAATGTTTCCATAAGACGATGGCTATTATTCTGGCTGTAATATGAATATAAATGTTGTTTAATCCTATTGTCAGAGCAAATAATCGCGATGAGGAGTTTTATGTTTTAATCACTTTATATGAATGCTTAGTTGAAGATTTGGTAATTGAATGATTATGTGAAGATTTAATGTGTTAGTTCTATTTTAAAATAATAAGAATATCAGTCCGGTTTTTAGTCTAAAAACGTTATATTTGTGGTAAAGGCGCCAGTAAGATTTGACTCGTTGTAAAGTGGTTTGGCTCAAGCATGTTTTAGATTTGCATTTCGAAGACTATAAATGATTATGTGATGATGAAGAAGAAACAATGGGGAGGTAAGTGGACCGAGGAGAAGTTGGACGCTTTCAAGATGGCCACCGGCTTTATTATCAAAGCAACTATGCCGCATGTTCTGTAGCACAATTATTATTCTCAAACAATGGATACAGTAAAATATAACGGCGAACGAATCCCAAAAGAACAACGGGATTTGATTTCTCAACGATATAAGAGGATTACGAAAGCGGTTAATTCCGAGTTTTGGGGGATTGACAGTGAAATGGCGCATAGCCGTTACGTGGGGTCATATGGTAGGGGGACTGCCATTGATACCAGTGATATTGATATCATGGTGGAGTTGCCGAGAGATGTTTATGAACGTCATGATGCACTGAGAGGTAACGGGCAGTCCAGGCTTCTGCAAGCTGTTAAGAATGCGATTCTACAAACTTATCCGAGTAGTAACATTCATGCTGACGGACAAGTAGTAGTGATTGACTTTTCTGATGGGATGAAGTTTGAAGTGCTGCCAGCCTTCAAACATATTGATTGGATGGGCAACTGGAATGGAAAATATGATTATCCAGACAGTAACATGGGCGGCAACTGGCGTTCTACTAATCCAAAAGCAGAGCAGGATGCGATGGCGGCACGCAACAGAGAAAGCAATGGGTTGCTATATGATACATGCAAGCACATACGCGAAATACGAGACAGCCATTTCAGCAGTTATCATTTGTCAGGCATAGTGATAGACAGTTATGTGTATCATCATATAGACGATTGGCATTGGTTGAATGCTGGGGAAACCTCATCACAGCCTCGCGGTACATACGAAAAGAAGCTCTACAACGAATGCCCCTCATTTGGCTTTGTGCTCTTCGCGCCTGGTAGCGGTGATGTGGTAAACACCACGGATGATGTTGACTGCTTGAATAAAGTTTTGAACTTCATGTCAAAGGAATAAATAGATGAACGATTCTACAAAGGTTTTATATCGCGAATTGCAAGAGAGGTTTGTGAAGATTATTTGGACTCACAGAATTCAACTCTGTCAAGCAGAAATCAATACAAGAAAGAACAAGTGTCATAATGCTACGCTTGCCATCCTTTCTGTTTTGGTTTCAGCAGCTGCAGTTACAAATGTCTTGAAGTGGTTACCTGAGTATTTAATGGTTCCAGTATTAGCTGTTTTATCTCTAGCATTGACGTTTTTCACTGTGCTTTATAAAGCGGAGAACTTAGGAAAGGCAGCTTCAGAGAATGAACGTTATGCTGCCATAATGCATGATTTACGAAATCGTTATGCGGGGCTCCTTGCTGATATTAAAGCTGGTATAATGACAGATCAAGAAATTAAAGAGAAACGAGAGATGCTGGAGCGCGAGGAGAATCTGATTTATTCAGGTTTAGTACCTTATACATCTCAAGAAGCTGTTAATGCGGCAGAAAGTGCACTAAAATCCAAACAAGACTCTACAACTACAGATGAGGAGATACATCTGTTAGTTTCTCAAAATTTGCAAATTGAGCAAATCTCTAATTCTTGACGACTATGAAGAACCGTATGGTGTTTGAGGATGGTCTGCTGCGGGCGATGGACGATATTGCGGAGCAGGCTGAGGATGATACGACGAAGATGCTGTCGGAGTTGCTCAAGTCGGCTATTCTGAAACCATATAAGGCGGCGTATTATCGGGAGTTGGCAAAAGGGAAGGTGCATAAGGAGAATGTTGAGAACGCTGTTGACTGGAGATTCCGCAGCAAAGTGACCCCTTTCTGAGGCGAACCCTAAATGACAATAGGATTCACTGCTCAAGCCAGGGAATTCTGCCTTATGCTTTATTAATAATCTACACGAACTTCCTATTTCCAAAACTGGAAGGGCTTGCTCCAGACTTTCATCAGTTCTTCAAGCAACGTATAGTCATAATGGTCATGACGACCTTCTGAATCTGATGGGAACAGAACGGAAAACTTGTGGACCGGGTTTTCAACAATATCAATGCCCTTTAGTTCGGCATCAGTCACGATGTTGCAACACAATTCTCCGTTATAAACCTTGCTTAAGCGATGACCACAAAAGCACCGTATAGAGCGATTCTGGCCGCAAATACTGCACTTCTCCGCCTTTACATGCATCACATAACTGGCAAAAAATCTATAGGGATAAAGTGATTGCAACTGGCGCACCATCGCATTAATATCCTTGACACTTTCAAAACCGTCCGGTGAGTTGCGGGAAAGAAATAGGATTGTTAACTCCACTTGTTCTGCCTCGCACCATGCTTCATAATACTGTCTTGCCCTCAGCAGTTCGAAGGTCTTCACAAACTTCTGGTGTATCTGAATGATGGATTCAGTCGCCCATAGTTGGTTGGCAAAAATTTCATCACCAACAGACTGCGCCGTCTTTTTTTCAGCCTGAATGGCACTCAAAGCAGCGGCATAATCGTAACTGTCAGTCCTTAGTTTTGTCAGTATCTTGTTTGGATCCGTCGCCATTGGTCAAAGATTTTATTATCTCTCCCACTTTTTCTATACCTTCCACGGGGCCATCATATGTAATCTCCTGTTTATTGCCCAACGAGTCGGGTATCACAATTGAGAATGATACTTCGGGTGAATTAAGAAACTTCGGCATTTCAACAACCTCAACAGGTGTAATCTGTGGCAGAATAGGCTTCACCTGATCATAAATATAGTCAGACAAAACACCCCAAAAAATTGTTCCAGTTATAACAGAAGGAAGGAAGAACTTACCAAGCCGCGTCTTAGCAGAGCAAAGCTCCAGTTCCGAAAAGCCATCCTCTGGGCAGCATACTTCGATATGAAGCAAGCCACGCTCATGGACATACGCCATAAAGTCGTACACTGAACTGGCAAACGCCTGCTCGAAATCTCTGTACCCCACAGGAAGCACGAGGACATCTGCCCCGGCGATTTGTCCCCGCTCCTCCGCAGGTATCTCCATATCATCCATCCATTCCTCAAGGGATTTGATGTATGGTCTGACGGTTATGTAATTCTGAGTACTCATAATAAACAATCGCCTTAATCAACATTAAGATGCATTAGACAGCCTTGTCTGTAAATCCCGTTGCCAAAACCTATGTTCTTTTACGAACGTGACGCTGTCAATTTACTGCGGATTCTCCAGCGGATGCCAGTCATCTGCATCTTCAGTCCCACTTTTTTAGCTGTATATTACCCAATGTCGTTAAACTCATATTGAAAACAAATCATACTAATACAAAGATAGCACTTTTTCTCTATTTCATGGTATGCTGGTAGTTCCAGAAAGTGTATCCCCCAAAACTCCCGATTTAAGTATCTGTCCTACTTGAAAACACCGCGTCGCGTGGAATATGACAGCACATCGTTCCGTTCATCAAGAACACTTTTCGCGAACTCATATAGGCGAGTAACGTCAACATCAAAAGGCACTTCTTCATCCTGTCTTGGGTATTTTTAGTTAGAAACGGGAACTAACTATCATGAAACTATTTCATCATGAGGAACGAACCCCTTTGTAATGATCGCCAAATCAAAAGAGCTAAGTAAGGTTTTAACTTTTACAAATGCTTCCCTCACGAGATTAATATCCAAGACAACGCGCCCATTATGGTCGATATCGAAAAAGGGATACTTGGCGGTGAACTCCGTTGATGGTTTGCCATCAGAATGAACAAAGATATGTCTTAACTCTAAATAGGGTAACGCATCATTAATTGTATCCAAGCCAACGCACAAGCCAAGTTTGTTGTTAGTCTTATTGATTAGATTAATAGTACTTCTTTCATTTTCTAAACTTTGGAAAACATGGGAAACAACCATCTCAACAACATCTTCGAAGGAATGCTTTGAGAGAATCTCATTCGCCTTAAAACTAACAGTATGTTCGCCGACTAATCGCCCAGGATCTGCTCCATTTTGAGCACCATAATATAAAATATACTTGAGGTACTCTGTTACTTCCTCGTAAAGCTCCTTGATAAATGAAACAAGAACGGTATGGTAAACATGGGTCGTGACTAAGACTCTACTTCCTTCTGTATTCTTCCTATTCACAAGTTTAGTAAAATCAGGCTTGGAGATCTTATCAAAGATATAGCTACCTTTTCCTTTAATCTCTTCCCTGTTAAGGAAAAATGCCATGGCCGTTTCACAGTCCGTTAGATAATGATCCAGTCTATTGTTGAATCTTTGGAAACCTTTCGTTTTCATATAAATGTTGATTCAGTTTTTTGAATTGTATGTTATACCTCAGTCACTTCTATGTTGGCCAGTGTTGCACTTCCCACAGGAATTCCCAAAGTTCTCTATGAGATCAAGATGAAAGGAGAGACTAATAATGATTATTATTCTTTTCTTTTTATACATCATATACTTGCCAAGGTTCTCCCACATTGTCGCGGATAGCCTGCTTCCCTTTAGGTAAAGCTAGAATCTCCCTTAAAGTGTTGTCAAAGCAAATAATCTCATATAGAGAAACAATCACTGCATCTGATTCTTCATAAAAAACTCCTTCATTTAAGAACTGCCAATCACCATCTTCCTCATGAAGGACTCTCACAATTGGTAGATGATTGAATAATACCTGCTTTGTTGTAAAAACGTAAGCATTAAAATTGATGTAATTCATTTGTTTTATCCCCTTTTTTTACGTTTTCCTCTTTGGATAATACCTGTGCATTGGGACTACTATTGTCCCCTCCCTTCGATCTTGGTTCAATATGGTCAATCTCTGCTTGGTTCATATTTGCTTTTTGTCCTTTGACTGAACGAGTGGGGGGATCAAGTATTTTACCACTTTTGTCACTTTTAATCACGCCACCGTTTAGACGTTTGTTCTGTTCTAATATTTGCCTTTTTTGTCTTTTTGTAAAGTATCCACCTTCCTTAACGTTTTTGGGATTTGGTACATCAATATACTTCCCAATTGACCTAACTGTATCGCTTGCCTTGTCTAAGGCACTCACCCCAGTCTTCCCAACTTTTATAACTTTACTTGCACCAGCAGGAACATATGGCACTAGCATCGCACCCGCATCTATTGCGGCGTCCTCCCAATGAGAACGAGCGGCTATTGGATCACCTTTAATGCGATTGACCACTGCGGCGCTAACGTCATATAATACATTCCCTAGATCCCAAATCGTATCGATAGGAATCTCACCCTTTGGATCAATATACTTTACAGGATTTCCCTCGCAATACAAATATGGATTCTCGTCATAGTGTTTCTCTCCCATCGGATCTGGCACGAGCCAGCGGGAAAGGGTGGTGCTGTACTGCCTCGCGCCGAAATCGAAGTAGCCGACGCCGAAGTCCGGTCCCTGGTCCTCCTGACCAGTAAACCCGTCACGGAGGGAGATTGTTGAGCCGGTGGAGGCCAGGCTGAGGTACGACGAGGCACTGGAGGAAGACCTAGCCCCGAACGGTGCGAAGTCATCGATGGAGTAGAACCCTGTCAGGGGGTAGTTGGTCGTTGATGCGTTGCCGTCGATGACAGCCCTCACACTGCCTAAATGGTCGGTGACGTGATAGCGGGTGCCGGCCTCGGTGAGGCGACCGCGGTCGAACGGTGCGCTCTCGAACGCGAGCGTCCCGCCGGAGCTGCGCCGATAAGTGAATGGTCCACGGTACACAAGACCGGCGCCGGAGGCGTCGAGTGCCGAGACCTTCGTGCCGTCGGCCATGTAGGTGTACTTCGCCTTCAGCGTGGTCCCCTGTAAGATCCGCTCCGGCAGGTCGAAGACATTGTAGGTGATGGCGAGCCCCGCCTCGGCGTCCGTGATCATCCTCGCGAAGGAGTCGTGGGCGAAGGAGACCGCTGCCGCGGTTCCCACCTTCCGCGTGGCGAGCCGGTCGCCCGTGTAGGTCTGGGTGACAGTCCCCCCGGAGCCGTGTCTCGGAACCCTCTGGGTGATGTTGCCCCGGGTGTCGTAGGAGATGTTCTCTCCGTTTGATGAGTCATCCCAGCCAGAAAGCCTCGCGGCATAGTCATAGACATAGTCCTCCGTCCTGGACACGGACTGGCTCTGGGAAGGAGACGGTCCGGTGGGAATCGACCACGTCTCTCCCTTGCGGGTGATAAGCCCGGTGTATGACGGCCCTCCGAGCGAGTTGGACGGCGAGTCGTAGCCGAGCGTCTCGGAGAAGACCGTTCGGCCATCCAGCGCCGTGCTTATCGACGACGTCCATTGCTGAAGGGTGTAGCCGTACTCCGATTCCAGGAGGTTCGCCGCGGTGTTCGGACCTGACGAGACGGCCGACTGGCGTCCGAGCGCATCGTAGGAGTAGGCCGTCGTGTTGCGAGCCTTCTCCACACCGCCGACCGTCAGAACGGAGACCATGCTTGACGGACGCTCCCGCGTGTCGTACGTCGTCGTGACGGAGAGGACGTCCGTCGTCCCTCCTCCGGGACGCAAGCCGGTCACCACCGTGGAGGTCGGGTTGCCGGCGAAGTTGTAAGAGATGACCGTGGTGTTCTTGTGCCCGTCTGCGTACTGGGTCACGTTTCGCGTCAGGCGCCCGAGGGCGTCGTAGGCGTAGGCGGTAGTGGCCGTGCCGGAGAATCCTCCCTGACCGTCCGTCACAGCCAGTGAGGACCAGGTTTCCAATCCCTTCTTCGGCCCGGATGTGTAGGAACTGCCGCCGATGAGCGTGGTCGCCGCGGATGAGTAGCTGTCGTATTGGTGGGCCTCGATCTGGGTCCTGGAACCGCTTCCTATCGTGATGTACTTGGCCGTCACGCGCCCGAAAGAATCGTAGCTTATTTCTGTGAACTCGTCCCCGCGGGTGACCGTTATGACGCGGTCTTCGTTGTCGTAGGTATAGTATTCCCGTACGCTGCCTGGTACACCCTTCGAACATAACCGGCCGAGTTCGTCATACCCGTAACGCCACATCGACAGCGTGTCGGTGACGGAGATGCCCGCTCCGATGACCATGGCGAGGCGGTCCAGTTCGTCGTAAACGTATCGCGTGGACGCATCCCACCCCGTGCCGGCTCCTTCCCGCTTGGTGGCAAGTAGGCGTCCATGATGGTCCTTCACACTATAGGATATGCGTCCGTCGGCATCCTCGGTTTTCTCCGCCACCAGATGGCCGGTTGTATAAACGCCGTTGTTCTCTATGGCGGAATGGCGCCACAGGAGCATCGGGAACCCGGACACGATATCCGTGGACATTTCATTGGGATGTGCTGCATAGCCGGGAAGGGTCGTTTTTAGGACCCTGTCCCGGGAGGACTCTTCGTAGGTCCGTCCGGAGTATGCCGCCGTGCTGCCGTGATGGGATGCGGAGGCCGAGGCTGCATTGCTGCGGAACGATCCGGCCGTACCTGATGATGCGGGATACGGAAGCCATGTGTGCACATCATCGTGGAGCATGTAGTCGGATTCGTAGGCGGTCACGAGGTCGTTATTGCCTGTCCCAGAAGCAGCGACGGCGATGTCCTCCAGTTTCAGACCGAGGGCGTTCCACCATGACACATCTCGGTATGATGATGACTTCCCGAAATCAGTGTAGGTATAATGTGTGGCGCTCAGCAGGTTGTTCCCGCTATTCAACAGGTTGTAGGAATACTCATCGGTGGTTTGTCCCTGGGTATTAACCACCGAAGCCAGGCGTCCTCCGTTGTCATATGTATAGGATGTCTTAATACCCGCCGCGTCTGTCGTCGAGAGTACGCCGATGCCTGGCGAATGGGTCATCGTGGTGACATGGGAGGATGCTGTCTGCGAGGCAGTCCGCAGGCTGTTCAGCTTCGTCTGCTGAGAAGATGAAAGGGTGGTGGACTGGGTCAAGGTATTGACGTAAGTCTGTCCCCCCATGGCAGTTAAAAGGGATGAATAGGATGCCCCTTCTGCGACGGCCACGGGAAATAGCCCATTATAGCCCCAGACGACGGAGGTCACAGGTCGCCCTTTTTCCTTGATTGAAGCGGGATTGCCAAGGATGTCCCGATAGAGGATCTCCTCTCTCCACGACTCCGTCCCGTTGACGGACTCGATGGTCCGGGCCGGCATGAGATGTCCGTTGAAGGTATCATATTCCGTTACGACACTGATCGTATCCCGTTTGGCACCAGGTGGAATCAAAGGGACGATGGGTTCCGCCATCCGAAGCGGAATGCCCCGCGGATTGACTATGTCAGCGGTGGTCGAAGCTATAATATACTGCCGTTTTATGGGTTCGGAGAGCGCATGGGCAGATGCAAGCGCTGTAACCCAAGCGGGTGCACCGGAGCCCCATGTGTCCGGATAGGTCATTTGGGCAGTCCGCATTGCATCGGATGACGTGATCATCACCGATGTGTTTCTCGCAGGGATGCTGAACGAAGAACGATCAACCCCATAGTACACCCTGGTCGTATCATTCCCGGAAGCATGATAGCCTATCCGCGTAACGCCTGAAGGGGCAAACCCCAGTCTCCGCTGGCTGTATATCGGATAGTGCTGGAAATCTTGTTCATAGACCGGCCCCTCGATGAGCGGCTGCATGACCCGTACGGCCTTGTAGCCTGTCAGCAGGGAGTTCGTCGTGAAGGTGCTGTAGGAGATCTCATCTTTTTCCACAAGTTCGGAGGAGCCCGTGGCCGGATTCCTCCGGTACGTCTCCTTCCGAATCAGCCGCGCCGGATCCGTCGCTCCGTCATAATAGTATTGGGACTGGACCCCACTGAAGGGGGCTATTCCGACCGCTGCCCCCTCATAGATGTTCTCCCAATTCGAAGGGAAACGGCCAAGGGTGTTGTAGCTTAGATTCAAAATAGGGGAAGTATCATACGCGTATACCGTCTTGTTCCCGACAGTATCTTCGCTCTCCGAAACTTCCTCCGTGACCGACCCGTACCAGACCCGCGCTGATTGAAGCGAAAGGCCGTCCGTGACAGGCGTTTCGTGAAGGGTAAATGTCCATGACGTACCCGTTTGGGGGATGACGTTGCCTCCGGTTTGGACGATGCGCGCCGAGGTTCTGATGTACACCTCTTGAACAGGGTAAACCGACGTGTTTGCGAATGGACTTCCATAAGAAAAGGATCTTACACGGACAAGGGTATTCCCGTTGTAGACTTTGATCTTGTTAACTCGTACTCCGACGTTCACGGGGGAAGTCGTCCCGTTTACGGAGATAGTCAAACCTGTCGTTCCCGCTTCATAATCCCAGGTAGTACGGGCTCCATCGTGATTCGCCTCCTTGAGCATCATGTATCTTGCCTCGACACCATAAGGAGCGCCGTAGGTCAGATTCGCGACATAATTGGGTGATGGAACTAGGAGATAAGGGCACAAGTTAGTCCGCCCGGCTCCGGAGACCAGGGGCGGATGGTTGATCCAGTCCCCGTTCTCTCCGTTAAAATAGCCGAACCAGTCCTGGGAGTAACGGGAAACAGTGTGGAAAGTGGTATTGTAAGAAAATGTCCAGCGGTCGTCCAGAATTCCAGACCGAAATACATTGATGCCGTTCAGCAGGATACGTCCGTCATAGTTATGGGCGGCGGTCGCCGTCTCCGCACGGACCAGTTCGGCACCGGTGGGACTTGTCACCGTTATCTTTGTCAATCGCTGCGGAAAATTGTCAGCATCAGTCCCGGAGGATACGGTATGAAGGGAATGTGACGAGACAGAAGAATACTGGAACGATGCCGTGAATCCCGACAGGGAGATTCCGGTGAGGACCTTCGTTTTATGCTCGGATTTGACAGTATTGTAATCATAGCTGACATTCTCATCAAAACCACTGGTACTCGTGCTCGGTGATTCCGCCAGGACTTGGGCTACGGATATGGTACTCCGGTCCCATGTCCCGCCATCGTCATAGGTGAAGGTAGCGGATTCCATACCGTCCCGGCTCGTCATCTGCGTCAGGTACCATGCCGTCGTGGCGTCCCAGTCCACCGGTTGGCCAGAGGAGTAGGTCGGCTCCCGGTACTGGTCCTTGCGGGTAGCTTTCTCATGCTCACCGAAGGTATAGACAGTCCCGTCAGGACCCAGGATCGTAAACACCTTCTCCACGACGTTGTCAACAGTGACGGAGTTGTAAGATATCTCTACGCCGTCCCCTTGTAGCTGGATGACATTCCCGTCGGGATCGATGATGAACAGCCCCTTGAGGCCCATTACATTGTAACTGTATCGGTCGGAATTGGTGTCGATCCGGTTCCAGGCCACATCGGTCAGGAAGGCCAGGGTGGATATGTTGGAAGTATGGGCAAGGAGCTCGGACTGGAGGTTGCTGTCAGGCCAGGTATAGTGAAACATCCCGTCCTCGAATTCGTCCGGCATGTAGACTACCTCGCGTGTAATACAACCACCGGCGTTGAGCGTCCAACCTAGACCGGCGACTCCGGCTATCTCGTCCATCTTGATTCCGTTGCTGCAGTAGTCGAGGCTGATGGGGATGGTCAACCGACGGCCCTTGAGCTCGTAGATCGGAACGCTGTATTCTGCGGCGCCGGTACTGTGGGTGAATGGAACATCGGCATACTTTACACGGGAAGCGGCTTCCGGAGAAGGTGGAAGGATGTCCTCCAGTTGCGTAGCACCACGACGGTAGGACACTTCAGTCTGGGCGAACGCCGGTAATATGGTTGTGATAAGGATTAACAGTATCCCGATCACTCCACGGAAGTGGCGACCGACAGGGCGGGAAAGAAAAGCATTGGTTATTGTATTAAAAGTTAAAATCATAATGGTGAGACAATGTAAAAAGAAATACCGGATAATCAAAGAAAATGATATAAGCAAAATCAATCGCAGACCACCTCGCATAAAATTTCACGCGAGTACTCTACAAAAACCAATGCTTTTCTACTAAGTAAGCAGAAGGCAGGAACAGGAACGCTAAATCACGAACTCTCCTATGTATTCCTCACCGCTGCCTAGAGTAAGGATAATACGCCAGTTGCCTGCACTCCCACTGATGGGGAAGAAGGTCGGCACTGCAGAATTGAAGTAAAACTCAGCAGATTCACCGGTAGACAAGTTCTCGATGACGACATCGACATAGCCGACATTGTAAAGAGCGTTAACAAGCAGGCTGTTCTGACTTGTATCCAAACAAGCAGAGAAGGGAGGAACGCTTCTAGGGCGACCACCTGGCTGATCCTCCGGATTCAGAATAGGAATATCAATTACGTCTCCCATTGTTTTCCCTATAGGAGAAGCAAGGGCGGTAATAGCTAACATCAAGCTAGCTATGACCATAATCGGTTTTCTCATACCTCGTATTGTTTAATGGGTTAAAATAACAATACTAAAGTACTACAAATAAATCTTAGGACACGATAAAACGATATAACAATCGCATAGAAGATATGCTGATAATCAATTTGTTATAAAATGAAGATGTAACACGACAATAATTACCTCATTTTTGTAAGAAAAAGGCTCCGGATGGGTTCCGACATCGTTTCAAACTGTTGTTTATATCGAGTTTTCCGCATTCGGAGTGAGGCTTCAGACATCCGAAGCAGATAGCTGATACTCTTGATAGAGAAGCCAGAAAACAGCAATGTCAAAATGGAAAAGTCAAGTTCTTTCTCTTTCTTGAGATAATGACGAGCTTTTTCCATAATCCCATTATCAGTCAAATTCAGAGACTGCTCCAAAGTAGCAATGACAGAATGATCATTTCGCAGTTCGCTCAATTGTATCCTGAAGGTAGTGATAATCTCATCTTTGGATAGTTTCCCTCTTTTGTGTTCTCGTTTAGTGATAGCATGGTCATCCCAGGAAAAGTATGACTCAGATAACTGCTGCAGGGACTTAACCTTTTCAGCGATAAGCGAGTCCACCAAATCGGATGAAATGTCTTGGATACTTGCCATATCTTCCATTATCTGCTTATTTCTCTTACGAAGAAGAGAATATAGCACCAAGAACACTAAAGTCAAAAACGTAACTATCAGAATGGATAAATAGAGACGTGAACGAGACCGTTCTTGCTCAAGTTCCCATTCATTCTTATAATAAGACTCCATGGAATGGGTAAGAGACTGCTCAAGTAATTCGAGAGTCATTTTATCTTGGATTCTAACCGATTCCGTTTTCGCCCGATGTGCTTTTTCCCAATCTTTCCTTTCATCGTAAACATTACGACAGTCATTATAGTAAATCGCACTATCTGCAGGAGACTGTATCAGACTTTTTGAAACCTGGAGATATGTATCCGCTTTTTTCGAATCGCTTTCTTTCTCGCTGATTAAAGCCAGCAATCCATAGTCATGACTACTAAGGGCTGACTTATTCTGCTTCTCAATGTCCCAATATAACTGTTTAGCAACTAAAACATTAGGGTTTTCTTTAAACAAAAGAGATTGTGCCAACCTTTTCGCAGCATAAGAAGACAACTCCGAATTCTCATTACTTGAGTCTAGTAACTGTCTAAGAACTGTTTCGGCTTCTTCGTAACGATACATGGATAGTAGTTGAATTGCAACATCATACCTGCAATAATCAGCCATCAGCGATTCTCCAGCTTGCTTGGCAGCTCTCTCCGCCTTCTTCGCATATTCCAATGCCCGAATATGGTCATAATTCAAGGCAAAGATATTGGACAGATGCTGCTCAATCAGACTTAACTGCCGATAATCCTCGAGCTCCTCTGCCAAGGGCTCAGCCTCACGGAAAGCCAATGCCGCATTGATGTACTCCTTCGCATTCTGTTGGATGACGCCCAGATAGTAGGTTGCCATTAGGCGGTCCCATTCTCTTCCGTGTTTTTTGTAGTAGTCGTAGGCCACTCGTACTGTTGAATCTTCCGCGACATCGATATAACACTTGTCTTGGGCTATCGTCATCAAGAGAGCATGGCGGGCCTGGAGAGTTCTTGACGACAAGGTTTGCCCATCAATCCTACGAACAAGAGCAAGCGCACTGTCCGGTGCCGTGAATAATAACGATTCGGCTTGATTGAAGGCCATGGAGGCATGTCGATCCTCCGCACAAGAGATTAAACAGAGAAGAACTGCAAAAGGAAAGAATTGTCTCATATCATTTTACATCACACCTCGCAAAGATACAGAACTTTTAATAAAGGCTGCCAGAGAAAGGGTGTTATTTTAATCCAAGAAAGGTATGAAGAATCCCCGGCAGCCCAAAAGCGAATCTGACGGGAACAAAAAAGGATATGGCAGTATCTTCTGATAATTGACTATCGGGCTCTGGAAGGCCGTACTCTTCTTACCAAAAGACTTCCCATATCCCGTATGCAGGATATAGGAAATCTGAACGGCGGCCAAGAGATTTTGAATTTTCCAGATTCGATAGTCAGCCCGTCAATCAGATTCCTCTATAGAAATCGTGTGTTTCTCGTATTTGTTGCAAATATAAGCAAAAATACTATTCTTTGCGAAAAAAGTAAATATAGCAGCTAGTCACCTACTTTTCCCATTTAATTACTCCCCTCTTCTGATTAAAAGTGAGCCTCTAATCATTAGGCTGGATCCTAAGATAATCAGCAGTGGGGTGGTATTACTTTCAACAATATACACAAACAGCTTCCAAATAAGAAGACTGTGGAGGTAAATATGTGTACTGTAGCGGGCGCAGTTACCACGGGACTTACTAAGGAGGTTCCTATGACAAACAGCATACGGCAAGTCATCTCTTAAACCCGTTGTCAATCAAGAAAGACCGTTCTAAAAGAACGCTGAATCTTGAATTCAAGAATCGGATTGATAGACTAATCTAATAAGAGAATAAATAAATTTAAGACACCTTCTACTTCTGTTTATACCCTATATTTTGGTAACTGATTATTGATAATGTATGGGTTATCACTTGGTCGAATCTCATAAGGCAAACGTTTTTGCTCATGTAAGTCCACTCCTCTGGTTCTCCAAACAAAAAGAACCATCTAACCTAAGACTTGGAGTGCTAAAATAGGCCGTATAGTCAATGACAAAGAACAGAGAATCTCCAGAAGGATAATCAAATCGGGCAATGTTCTCTTTATGCAAATCAGCAATATTGAAACTCCTATTCACATACTCAGAAAGAATGCTGGGATTGTATCCACCCAATCTTTGCGATTCTTCAAAGCCGATACGCCGCATGTAGTCTACAACTTCATCATCAGAAACAAGCCCTCCGTTTATGAGTATAAAAGGCTGACGAACAAGAACAGAGGGATCCACAGATTCGGTCCGGTTAAACCCTCAACCTTTAAGAATGATTCCGGAAAATTAACGTATTATGGATTGTTATTCTGTCAAGAGCGAGTTGAACAGATTCGAATATAGGTTTTCCACTCCTTAACGGCAGCGGCCCCATCCAAAAAGACAATAGACTCACTCCCTGAGCCTTTTTTCATCATGCTCATTACGAAGAAATGATGCCGTTTTATTAACCCAGTAACCACTATGCTTGGTGCAAGATTCAATTAACAAATCTTGAATCAGTGACTGGACCGCCAAGACTGCCACTCGATAATGAAGTTTCTGTGACGGTGCAACCGCCTTTTTGTGCGATAAGTGATGCCGCAAGATATAATCGTAGGCTTCGTAACGATGCTATATTTGAGCCCAATCCCCTGAGCGTAAGGCTTTCGTCTTCTGTTGCTTGGTTCAGTCGAAGCAAAATAGACTATACTTTCATGCTGTTATATGATGGAATTGTAACGGGCTGATTATCAGGTTTGTTTTTGGTATTTGTTATATGTTTTTATGCAGAATAATCTAGATTAGTGAGTACCTTTACATCAGTTATTATTCAATAACACAAATAAAGGAATGAAAGGATAACTTATGTTGATATTCTTTATATTGATTGAAAAACAATTTTAAAAATCATTGAATTATGAAAAAGAAACTATTGGGAGCATTAGCAGCGTTTAGCATTGTAAGTGTTTTCATGTGCTTTGTTCTTCCTTTTCGAGCGACAGCACAAAATAATGATTGTACTTACGAAGTTGGTTATATGATAATTACTTGTTTAGGAGAAACCTCATGGTGCGTAATTCCATATCCGGAGAATCCAATTCTCTGCGTGGGTAATCATGCTATAATAAAGGAACTAGACATTCAGGATGAGCCATAATTTTAAGAAAGATAGGCTCTACACAAAACATGAACTCGTTTCTTGGTTTATGTTTTGTATGCTTCTTCTGTTCTTTAGTTGCGGAGGTAATAATAGTGAGCCAGAAGTAGCATTGATTAGATTCATGCAGGGCTCAGATAAATCCTACATCTTAAATAATCAAAAAGCGGACACACTGTTTTGTGTAGATAGACCTCTTTCTTCTCAAACAGAAAAGGTTTTGGTTTATGTTGTAGATGGGAGTTGTTCTTTATGCATTTCAGAAGCAATATACTGTTATAGAGTTTTTCAAAGGATTAATAATGAAGAGGAATTCTATTTTCTTATAGCCCCTCATTATTATGATCTCTTGTCGTATTATCTTGATAGGGCAGAGGTTTCTCTAGAAAGCGATAGAGTTATTCAATCGGATAGAGCTGACCAAATCAATAAGGGCGTTTATCTGGTGAGAAGGAATACGGTATTAGGTTTTATGCAATGGAAATGGTTCTGATGCTTTGGAAAAGAATGACGAGTTTGCTGGTCTTAGTATTTGCTCTGCTCCCGATGTGGGGGCAGACAACCCATATTTTTCAGTCTAACGTGGATTTTAGTGGGTATGCGTACGCCGTGATTTGGGATAGTTTCGTGTATCCGCAAGAGGAGCTGGACAAAGAGTTGTTGCGTGTGGAATTCGCCAGCCGGGAAGAGGACCCAGCTTTCCATGAAGGTAAGTCGGAAGGGCGCTGGATCTTACAGACAGGTCTCTCGAGCTCTCGTTTCTGCACGGAGCCCATCTTCAGGGGAGATTCTCTTTTTGCGGCGGACCAAGACAAACTTTTGCGGATTGGCAAATTGACCAGGGAAACCTTATTCATTACGCACCGAGACAGTTATTATATTGACCGGCAGTCGGGGGAGTTGACATTCACGGGGCGTTTGGTCGGGGATGATTACCTGTATGAAGAGACTATACCCCAGTTAACCTGGGACATCAGGGATTCGGTCAAGACCATCTGCGGCCATCCTTGCCGGGAGGCGGAGTGTGTTTTTCGGGGAAGGAAGTACACGGCTTATTTTGCTGAGGACATTCCGGTCTCGTATGGGCCCTGGAAATTGCAAGGCTTGCCCGGATTGATCCTGGAGGCGTATGATTCCGAGGGGCGGATTCATTTTGCGGCGGAGAGAATAATCCCTTTGGAGGGGACGATTTCCCGCGCGAAATACCCCTATATCCGGGTAACGCGCAAGGAATATGCGCAGATGGTCCAGCAGATGCAAGAGCAATATAAAGTGTTTGCGAACAACCATATCAGCCGGACGAAAATCATCCGGATCGGATTGGACGACACCCCGGAGCCTGTACGGCAAGCGTGCATCCCCCTGGAACGCGATCAATAACCCACATCGCCTATGAGCCGGAAAGCATTGTTCACGGGAATAGCCTGTCTTTTATTCGCCGGGTCCTGTACCAACAAACCCGAGGTACAGGAGGAGAAATGGTCCTTACCGACACAGTCCCGCCCAATGGGTGAAGTGGTCTTGCGGGCCCAGAAGGGATCCGTCATCCAGGTCTATTCTTGGGACGATGTTTTCTGTAAGATATATGGCCGAGAGCAGAATAATATAATCTTGGAACTGGTTAGTCAGGATGGAACGAGGTCACGTCCTATTATTCATTATGGGAGGAATCAGGATCAACTGCTGTTGATGATCGCCTCCAGAGGGCAGCATAGTGTTCTCCTTCATGACCTTCCACAAGGACGGGTTGTCGAGGTCGATATTGCCGAAGCCATGAAGAATGCGACATATGAACCAAAGATGTGGGAAAGCAATGTTTACACCCAGGAGGTGGTTCCGTTCGAAGGGCAGAAAATGCTTTACCTGAACCGGTACAGTTGGGAAGAAGGACAGCCACGGTTCTATTTGACGGACGAAGAAGGGAAAGAAAAGCGTCATCGGAAAGGGAAGAAAGATGGTTTTTCCGTAATAAACGGCGAATTAATCTGCCATCAGGAAAAGGGGCGGGTCGTATTTGTCGACCGGTTCAATCCGGAAATGGAAATATGGTCCTTGAACGGCACCCTTCTGCGTAAAATTGGGATTGACGAAGTGCGGGAGGCTCATTTCAAGGAAGTGGAAATAGGAGGTGTAAAAGACTTTTATTGGATCAACGAGGTTCCGAGCTGTTTTGCCAGCGGAAACGGGAATGCGTCCAAGCTTGCCCTTGCCTACCACAATGCGGCGGGAGAGTCCTGTATCTTCATCATGGACTGGGAAGGACAGATGCTTCAGTCCTTCCAGGTGCCTGGCAAGGTCCTGGAAATCTCCATCTCTTCGGGCGGGGATTCTGTCGATTGCTGGACGGCCTTTCCCGAGGAAGACTGTCTGGTCCGGTATCCTTTGTGATGACTTGGAAGACGTTACTCTGGGCACTCGCCGTCTGGGCTTTTTTGGGAATTCCTTTTTCCCTGTCCGCCCAGACGGTCCGTTTCCAGGTCAAGGATGCGGAAACCGGTAAGTCGGTTTCGGGAGCGGTTGTCCGTGCCGTCGAAAAAGGAGGGCGGACCGTCCGTTATGGCTTGACGGACCAGGGTGGCCTGGCGGAGATGACACCGCCTCAGGAAACGGACACCTTGACCATCTCCCTGCTGGGTTACCGGAAACAATCGTTCCTCCGTCCTTTTCAGAGTCAGTATCAGGTGGCTCTGGAAACGGAAGCGCTCCAGATCCGGGCGTCCGGTGTGACTGCGCACAAGGTCGAGGAAGTCGGTGATACGATCCGGTATTCGGTCCCCGCGCTGAAGAACAAGGAGGATGCGGTGCTTTCCGACGTCTTGAAACGGCTGCCGGGCGTGGAAGTCTCGAAGGCGGGATACGTGAAGTATAACGGCCAAAGCATCAACCGTTTCTATGTGGAGGGAAAGGATATCCTGGAAAGCAATTATAACCTGGCTACCCAGCATCTTTCGGTCGATGCGGTCCAGTCCGTGGAAATCCTGCAAAACCATCAGCCGATCCAGATGCTGAGAGGAATCAAGGAGTCGGAGCGGGCCGCCATGAACATCGTCCTGGACGAAAAAGCGCGGAAGAAATGGACGGGAACCGCATCGGCCGGTGCCGGCATAGCGACATCTTCCCCTACTTTCCCCATGGCCGGCGACTTGTCCGCGTTTTATGTCGCGCCAGAATTCTCCTCCGTGGATGTCGCCGGATACGACGGGCAGGGCAACGCCTTGCAAGAACCGGATTACACGCTCCAGCAGGACCGGAGCTATCGGCATGTCAGTCTTCGGGAAAGGATCGGACTGAGCGGCGTGCCGGCGCCGCTGGAAGAAAAACGTTCCCTTTTCAACCGGACGTTCAATGTCTCCACGGTGAACCGGCTGGCGCCGAAACAGTCCAATGGTCTGTCTATGACGGTCAAGTATGCCTCGGACCGGAAGGAATCCTCGTCGGAAACGGTTTCCGTATATCGGGATGCCCTGTCCGGCGACCGGACCCTTGCCCGGACGGAGGGCCGGAATGCCGGTTTACAGCGGCTGACAGGGATTCTTTCTTATACGGACAATGCGCCGAAGCACTATGTGCGGGAAAAGCTATATGCCGATCTGGGCCGGGAAAGCGGGCAAGTGGCCGTCACGGGGGATTGGGCGCGAGACCAGCAGGCGGACCGGAAAGGGTGGACGCTGGAAAACGAGGCGACCCTCGGAACCCTGTTGGGAGGCAAGGTCATCCAATTGACCTCCTTCACCCAATGGTCGGCGGTGGAGGAAAACCTGTTTCTGGGCATTCCTGGCCAGCAAGTGGAAGCGTCCCTCTTCGACCAGCAGCTGTCGTTTTCGAATATCAGCAGAGCCTATGGGCCCTGGCGGTTTTCGGTCCATCCGGAAGCGGAAGTGACGGTGTATCATCGGAACAACAAGCTGGAAGGCCTGCCCGACGATATTCCCGGAATGCGGGAAGGGTCCGCCCATGCTTCCCTATTGCAGGCCGGCCTGGCGGCGGAGGTCTCCTTCAACAGGCACCCGTTCGTGTCGAACGCCGCCGTCACAATCCGTTATGCTTCCAGTAGGATCGGGAATCAGGCCGAGTCCCGCGGAATCGGCGATGCCCGCTTGTCTGTCAAATATGTGACGGGCCGATGGGAATGCCGCCTGCTGGGAGAGGCCGGGGTACAGGCGCCCGATATCCAGGGAGGCGGGGAGTCGATGGTCTTGACAGGATACCAAAGCCTCTGGAAGGGAACAGGGATGTTGTGTTATACGCCTTTCGCCTCCTCTTCCATCGAATATGTCTACCGGGCCCCAGTCTCCGGCTGGAATTTCCGGACCCAGGCGGGAATCCGGCGCTCGAAGGGGAATGCATCGGCACGGGACATTTACGACGGGTTCATCCTGAGTTACCTCACGGACGATGTCTATGCCGTCCGGTCGGAATATGCTCGGGCGGAACTCTCCAAAGGGCTGTTCTCCATCAATGGAAAGGCCCAGGTAGGGGTTGATTACCAGCATTCCGCCTCGGTTTTCCAGCAGGATGGAAGAGGCGTGGGGTACGGTTCCGGAACCCTTTCGGCCAACGGCGTGGTGTCGATGACGCTTTTCCGGCGATGGGGCCTCGTGGCGGATGTCCGGGTGAACCGGTATCGCTTCGATACGGGGAACGGAGTGGCGGATACGGATTATTCTTTGTTTTCCAGACTCGGAAACACCCTGTCATTCTCCGATGCCTGGAGCGGGAGCGTGAAGGTCGACATCCATTATGACGCCAACCTGGACAAGGCTTTCTTCTTCCCGGATATCGGCTTGACCTGGAAAGGGAAGAAAGGCCTCCGGGTGCGGCTGGAAGCGCTTAATCTGCTGGACCAGCGGGAATACGCCTATGTGTTGCTGTCCCCCCTGCTAGAAGAATCCTACCGACTGAGAATCCGGCCGCTGACGGTCCTTGCCGACGTTGACTGGCAGTTTTGAAAAAGAAAGTCGTTCCACCCCAATCCATTCGCGGGCGGAAACGCTATCAGGAAGGAAAAGTGATTGAGCAGTACTTGGTTATTGGAAGAAAAGTAGTATTTTTGAGGCAACCGCGATTTAATAGATTAATCGATCTCACCATGAAAAGAACCGTTTTATTTATATTGGGAGCAACCTTTTCCATGCTTGCTCTTTCCTGCAGCTCCGAATCGTTGGAGCCGGAAGCAGATTATGATTTTCCTTTTACCATCGAGACGAGAGGGGACAGTTCTTCCGCCGTGGAGATTTATCAGTTGTATTTAATAACCGACACCGAAGAAGATCAATACGCGGACATGGACTTTTTATCCTGCAGGGCATCTCTGGTCCCGGGGAAAACCAAACCCTACATGTCTGACGAGACGGTTACGCTGATGGCCTACTTCCCTGATTTGACGACCCTGTCGATCGGCCAGGAAATGGTACCTGTCCGGCTGAATTTTGGATATTTCATGTCGAATTTCAGCGGTCATGTGGTGTCCAGGATATCAAGTGGGAAGATCATCTATAGGGGGATGAAGGGTGACAAAGCACTGATCGAGTTCCAGGATGTCCTGTTTATCACCGCACCCAATACATATTCCCCCAACGGCGAACACTTGTTAAGAGGCACGATGGAGTGCCCGGTATATGAGTACATCGACGAGATTAATCAATAAGCCATGAAAAGGTTATTTTTCTTCAGCGCCATTCTGCTGGGCGTGCTTTCTTGTCAAAAACCGGAGCCGGCCATTGATTACAGTGGCGAGGCGACATTGTATCGTGTGGGTGACGCTTCCTTTGTAAAACCCATCGACCAGCCAGCTATGGGGAGGAACTCGTTCCTTTGCTATTTTTGTAGTAGTCCCACGGACCGCGAGGTGTTTATTCTGGATGTAGCATTGAACGGTGACAAAGCGTTGGTAAAAGGCGAGGCCTTTGTACCCAAAACAGTCCTATTCGTCAATCCTTACGACTTCGGACCATTGGGGAACACCAAATCCATCGAGAAGGGAACCCTTCGTTATATGGGTGAAGAAAACGGATATGATGTGATCCGTTTTGAGGACGTGACATTCAAAGTCACGAGGACTGACGGGTCTAATATAACAGACACGTATTATATCAGAGGAACGTCCCGGTTTGCCCCTCCCCCCCAGTTCTAAGCCTCCCCAATCCATTCACGGGTGGAAACCATACTGGGAAAGAAAAGTGATTGAGTTATATTCTGTTATTGGGAATATAGTAGTATTATTAATGCAAGATAAATCGGTACCCGTGGATTTGACAAACATGATGATTTTAGTTTGCCACAATAACAATCCTTTAACTTTAGTCATGAATAGGTGGTTACTCTTTTCTATTATCAGCGTTTTATCCATGTTTCTCTCTTGTACAAAGATGGGAAATCCTGAACTTGGAGAATTTCAGAGCTGTGAGCGTTCAATTGACATGACGCAAAAGAATAAATATGAAGAGACTCTTTTCTGCAATGACTGGATCATATCTAAGGTTTATTATGAAACCTTTGTAGATGGAGATTTACAAAGTAAAGAGGATCAAACCAATAAGTGGATTGGACATAAAGCTTGTTTCCGGATCGACCATTCTATGACCTACGGCGGATGCTTTGGCTCCTGGCTTTATGCCCATAACTATCTGATGTGGCGCTATAGTGACGTTTATCAAGTCGCAGAAGTCTTGCTGCTGACCAAGGAAGATCTTCATTTTCAAACAGAGTTCCTACCTTCAGGAATACCATTTTTCCAAGACAAAAGCGGCACTCATTGCTTCTGGGTATATGAGTATCGAGCAAAACATTAATATGTTAATGAGTTTTTACATTATAACTTATTGTTTAATAATCAATTATATCTCGATTTTTATGAGAAGCATCTTTTTTTCTATTCTATTTTCTCTATGCATTATATCTTGTAATAAAGTATCCGAAGATACCTTGTTTTCCTCCGCTCCTCAATTGGAAGATTATCTCATAGAAACGAGATCCGCTAATAGCATATCGTCCACTAATCACAGAATATCTGAGGAGCATGCAGCAGGAATAGTACGGAATAGGTTCCCAGATAAGCGATTGGTTTCTCTGGAGAAAGTTAGGAATCAAAGTAAAGTCGTATTGTATGTGGCGGATTTTGAGGATGGGTGGGCGCTTATCTCAGCAGATGATCGCGCAGATGTAATTCTTGCTTTTAGCGAACATGGCTCTTTTGATCCGAATGACATCCCTAATCCCGGAGCAAGGTTTTGGTTTGACTCCATTCAATCCGAGATTGCATCTTTGTCTGAGGATAACTGCACGCCGCTAGCTGCATCTGAAGGTAACTCAGAAAGGGGTATGCGTCCTCGATGGTTTTGGGTTAAAACGCGCATCTTGGATTCATTGGTTTGTAGAACATACTTCGATTCTGGCCATTTGATGTCAACAACTTGGGGACAAAATAACCCGTGGAATAATGATTGTCCAATGTACTCATACTATGGTTATTATGTCCATTGTTTGACTGGTTGTGTGGCTACAGCGATGTCCCAGATTCTCTATTTCTCGCATTATGAATTAGGGAAACCCAACAGCCTTTATCATACGGTTGGCTATTCTAACCCATATCTGATAGGCCCAAATAATACTTTTTTTCGGTCTGACTATACAGGCATTTCTCCCCGTTGGGATGATATGCCTTTAGACAAAACCGGAACGAACTCGAATTATGTTGCCGACTTGATGATTGACGTGGGGGACCGGGTCAATATGGAGTATTATCCTTCAGCAAGTTATTCTTCTACAAGGGCTTATGCAAAACTTGCTTTTTTTTCTTATGGTATTCTCTGTGACACGTCCTCCTATTCTAGAGATATTGTCTTGACGTCACTTAGAAATGGGATGCCTGTGATGGTACGGGCTGATAATGAGTTTAATAATGGACATGCTTGGGTTATTGATGGAATTCGTGAGAACAATGATTTGTATGCATATGAAGATATCTGGCACTTAATCTATGCGACGGATCCTGGTCTTGATATACTCGAGTTCTATTCGCCAGAACAAATGGCCATCATTGATCCGAATATGTATGATGGAAAGACAGAAAGCGGGACCTATGAAACTCATTCTGATACTTTCATTTTAATGAACTGGGGTTATGATGATAACTATACAATACTGTCTTATAACGATGTGTATTATTCACCTTGGAATAATGCTTCGTGGGCAAATTCAAATAGCACATATTCGGGAGATAAGTTTATCGTCTATAACTTCAGGTAATACATCCGATGCGAAATGCTGCAACCATCTTGTTCCTCTGTATTATATCAGCCCTGGCTTCTTCATGTTTGGAAGACATTGATCTGGATACAGGGGAGCGTATCCTGAACGTGTACTGCATCCTTGGACAGGGCCCTGAACAGACGTTAGAACTGTCTTATTTTGCTCCTACAGGTGGAAAGATACATTCTGTCGGGGAGGATGTGAGCATTTCTTTGTATGAAGAGGAAACTCTTGTGGGACATTTCACCAGGACATCCGATAATAAGTGGTCCATTGATTGTATTCCGAAGGAAAAGTGTACCTATCGACTGGAGGTGAGTGTTGAGGGCGAACCCCCTCTGTACGCAGAAACAAAATACCCTCCTCTTTCAAATTTCCATGAAGTAATTGTATATCCTTCAGATTATGAGGCTGTAAGTACGATTACCTTGGGTAATTTTGGGGTTGAATTGGATGCTGATACGGATCAGATTCTCTGGTGTTATTTTGAGAATCAGGGAGCGGGGCCCGCTTTTTCGCAGTATATAGTTACGGATCACCCCGGTGTCGATGCCCGCGGAGAGACCGGATATCCTTACGACAAAAAGTCACCCATCATCGAAAATGAGTTCTGGAGTACTGATGGCTTTTGTTTCTATTATTCTAGTACCGGGGTATATTCCTCCCTCTTCTATGGCCCCCCCCCCTTCCTTCACGAACAGGTATTACGAATTCAACATCCAGCCAGTTTCCGTCGCCCCATTGATCCGGAAAAGATGAGGGTTTACGTTTTCGATGGTATCGGACTTCAGGAAGAAGATGGAGAGAGCGGGATGTTCGGCATCGCCGGTGTTGACCGCACTCCCATATGGGCCAAACTGGTCATCTGTTCTGTCAGCGGGGAGTATGATCATTATTTATCGGACTTCTATTATGGGAATGGCCCCGACGATGATTTTGCCAATTTCGTCTACAAACGAAACCATTACTCCAATGTCAAGAATGGGACGGGAATCTTTGGCGCTTCTTATCAATATAGGCTGGAGAATTACATATGGCATTTTGTCCATGGCGATGATGGCTACTAATAAGACGTTCTTTCTGTCAATTACCTTCGGGCTTCTGTCAATAACGCTTTCAGCCCAGAACGCTGTCTGGAATGAACGGATCGACTCATCCGTCATCCAGGCCCGGCGGGTACGCCCGGAGTTGACGGTCATTCCCATCAACCCGGCCGACCTGCGCCGGACGGCTTCCCCGATGGGCGAGGCGGATCCCATCAAGTTCATCCAGACGCTTCCCGGTGTCGCCACCGGCATGGAAGGTTCATCGGCCTATTATGTCCGGGGTGGTAATGAAGGGAATAACCTGACCACACTCGATGGTATTCCCATTTATGGAACCGGACATCTGCTGGGGCTGACCACATCCTATCCCTCGGAGATTGTCTCGGGTCAGGATTTCTATGCCGGCGGGTTCCCTTCGGATGTGGGCGGATATACTTCTTCGCTGCTGCAACTGACGACCTCGGACGGCGACTTTGAGAAGACCCGCAGCAGCCTCTTTGTAAATAACTTCCTGGCTGGAGCGCAGTTGAGCAAGCCGCTGAAGAGAAACAAGTCTTCGCTGCTGGCTTCGGTACGGATATCACCTTTGGGCTTGGAGTACAACCTCCTGCGCCCGCACCTGGCTGAAGGGTTGTCTGTCCCGGACCACATTAATGCTCTGGTCGGAGACGCCTTCGCGAAGATCTCCTGGAAAACCCGCGAACGGGAGCGTATCTTCCTGTCCGTCTTTGGGAGTTATGACCGCTATGGTTTTTCCCCAAGCAAGACTTCTTCCCAGGCATTGGGCTGGAGCAACCTGATCGGGAACCTGAATTGGATCAAGGAGTCGGCCTCCGGGTGGGAATGGGAAAGCAGGTTGTCCCACAACGATTTTCGCGCCTTCCAGGACCAGTCGCAGAAGATCAATTCGAACACGACCCGGATGTCCCTCCAGTCCGCCCTGATGGAAGAGGGACTGCAGGTGAAGGTGTCCAAGGAACTGAATGCCCGGCTTCGTGTCCAAACTGGTGCGGACGCCTACATTTCTTTCTTCCAGCCCGGTGTGTCTAAGGTGTATCAAGACAGGAAGCGCGCCGCCACGGCCGGCAAGTCCCTCATCACGGGTCGCGGCTCCCTGTATGGACAGATTGGCTATAACAACGGACCCTTCCACACCACCGCCGGACTCCGGGCGACCGTGTTTTTCTCGGGGGATTACAAGACCGTCAAACCGATAGCGGACTTGCTGGTGTCCTATGAGTTGACCCCCTCCCTGACGGTGAAGGCGACCTACGACCACGCGGTTCAGTTCTTCCATTCACTGGAAGGCATCCCCACCGGCTGGTCCATGGAAATGCTCATCCCGTCCACCAGCCAGAACAGGCCGGAGACCGCGGACCAGGCCTGGGCCGGCGTGGACTATGCCCATGGACCCGTCACCTTCTCCATCGGCGGTTTCTACAAGAGAATGAAGGACCTGGTGTTCTTTGCCGATGCATCCTCCTTCTTCAACTCGGGCTGGCGGGAGTGGCAGTATAACCTGGAGAGCGGGACGGGCAAGTCCTATGGCCTGGAGTTCCTTTCCCGGGTGGAGACCAAGCGTTTCTCCGGGCAGTTGTCCTATACGCTGTCCAAGACGGACCGGGTGTTCCAGTCCCTGAACTTCGGTCACCCCATCCCTTTCAAGTTCGACCGTCGGCACATGCTGAACGTAACGGGCGAATACAAACTGTCCAAGGGAGAGAAGGCCTCCCACAGCCTTACGGCGGGCGTTTCCTTCATGAACGGCCATTGGGAGACGGTGAAAAGCGGTTCCTATCCAATCTATTCGCTGGGCTCGGAGGACAAGCGGGAAGAAAAGGAGGCCGATTACACCTCCCACCCCAACAACTTTCAACTCCCGGCGTATTTCCGGATGGATGTCGGCTATCACATGACCCTGCAGGGAAAGAAGAATCTCCACGACCTCTCTTTGGGCATTTACAATCTCACCAACCGCCACAACGCCTACAGCCTGTCCTGGGACAGTGAGGCGGGACGTTGGAAGAAGTTGAGTATCTTCCCGATCATGCCGAATTTTACGTATAGGGTTTCGTTCGGGAGAGCAATATAATGGTTTCGCAATTGTTGCAATTGAAGAGTATTATCTGGATAAACACAATCATACTTGAATAGAATGAAAAGGATTGCATCACTATTTATTGAAAACGTTTATTGCTCGGTCACGATTTTACCGTAACGAGAGGATTGCTTTGCTGTGGAACTACCAATAACGTCTCTTGCTACCGAATGCTTATGTCCCTTGAAAGCCACGAAAGATTCCCTATGTTTCACGTTGTATCGTTTCGCCTGTTGTAGTAGAATCCCATGGAGACTGATTTCCAAAGAGGAGGCATTATTGCTGACTTTTCAGGATATACTCGTAAAAAAAGAATTAAACTCTATGTTGGTGAGCGAAGTTTTTGATTTTCTAAAAAATAATAGCTATATTTGAATAGATTACATAAAACATCTAAATATGATTTGTATGGAGTATAAGAAACCACTTGTTCTTGCAAAAAGCCGAATTCAGATGGCAGATTGCAGTCGAAAAGGCCCTTGCGGCAGACCTTCATGCTCGACCAAACCCTCTGGTAAGCATTAGATTCTTGCGCGGTAGCCTTTGAAGCTACCGCTTTTTGCTTATGTACTTTAGTAGACCACCATATATCTTGTTTCGTGATTACCCGGATTTTGGATATCTTACAGATAACCGGAACTTTGGGTATGATACCGTTTCGAAGAGTTGTCTTAAAACAGGCGATAGGATTCTTTCCAAGACAGGAAGCATCTTTTATTCTATTTTAACGGAGAAAGCTCAATCAGTACATGAGATAGTGGAACAATTGCTGCCTTTATTCCACGGCGTATCTTTGAGCGAGCTTGAGCAAGATGCAAAGGACTTCTTTCTTGAATTATCCGGAGACGGCTTCGTTAGGTGCTGTAAGGATGTAGATTCCTCGACTTCGGCTAGCTATTTCTCATATGCAAACAAGAGTTCTTATGAGTTGGCTCTCAATGATAGTTTTGAAGAGACTGGGTATAGTGTGAATTGGGGGTCTGATTACCATCTGTCACGTATTCATGTGGATGTCTCTGGCTTATGTAATGAGCATTGTGTTCATTGTTATTATCCAGATAAGTTTAGGAATAGCACAATGCCAAAAGAACTCTTTCAAGTAATTCTTGAACAAAGCAAGGCGTGCCGGGTTTTGAATCTAACCATCAGTGGCGGGGAGCCGATGTTTAATCCGCATTTATTGGCTTTTATCCGGGAGTGTCGGGACAACAATTTTTCTATAAATCTTCTTTCCAATCTCACATTGCTTACGGATGAAATGGTTCATGAGTTCGAAAAGACGCCCTTATTGAGTGTCCAAACCTCACTTTATTCGATGACAGAAGAGGTCCACGATTCCATCACCCAATCGCGTGGTAGTTTCGCTAAGACAAAAAGAGCAATTGAAATACTGCACGGACATAATATACCAATGCAGATTAATTGCCCAATTATGAAACGAAACAAGGATACATATCAAGATGTTTTAGATTGGGCCAAGTCTATGAACATAGAATCCAGTTGCGATTATATGTTATTTGGCAGTTTTGATGGATCCTGCAAGAATCTACAATGCAGATTAGAGATCTCTGACGTTGAAGGAGTTATCCATAAAGAGAGGAATGGGGAGAAGATGAACACGGAGAAGCATGCCCCAGGCGAATCCATTTGTCCGGTATGTACAAGCTCATTGTGTATTTCAAATACTGGTAATATCTATCCTTGCGAAGGATGGCAATCATTTGTTCTTGGCAATATACTGGAATCGTCACTTTCATGGATTTGGGACGAATCGCCAGATGTCCGGAAATTGAGATCATTGTCCTATCATGATTTTCCTAAGTGTCAATCCTGTGATAATAAGGATTACTGCTCCGTCTGCTTAATAAGGAATGTTAATGAGAGTAGTAGTCGGGACTATAGGGACGTTAACCCTTATTTTTGTGAGATCGCTCGTATCAAAAAAGAGTTAGCAATGAATTGAATGGCTTAAATAATCACAAGTTATTGTGATTATTTCTTTGTTTGGACATTTTTATGCTTTGTGCTTACGCGAAAATCGCAAGATGTTGTGATTTTTCTTTGCGCGGATGCAAATAATCTCTATATTTGTAAAAAAAACGTAATATCTTGTGATTTTTATGAAGGAAATTGGATTGCTCATCAAGAATAGACGCAAGGAATTTGGGCTTACACAACCACGTCTTGCCGTTCTGTCACATGTGAGTTGCAACACGCTCGTACGCATCGAGAGAGGAGAGGAGAACACAACCGTCGGAAGTCTGGAGAATGTTCTGAATACGCTCGGACTGCGGCTGACCGCGATAATCAATGATTCATTATGAGGGCAGGCAGGGTATATGTGAACGGCGTATTTGCTGGTATCATCACGGAGGAGGTAGGGAAGGGTTACACCTTTACCTACGACGACAGGTATTTCCGGGATCCCTCCTGTCGGGCAATCAGCCTGACGATGCCTAAGCGCGAGAAAGTGTACTTTTCAAGATTTCTTTTCCCGTTTTTCTCAAACATGCTTTCCGAGGGGTACAACAGGGCTGTACAAGCGAGAATTCATCACATCGATAAGGACGACGATTTCGGCATTTTGTTAGCTACAGCGAATAGGGATACGGCCGGGGCGGTAACCGTGAAAAAGATTCAATGATGGAAATAAAAGTATGCCCAAGCACTCTCCAGGAAGGTTTTGACACTTATTCCCCGAAAGCGAGGAGAACCCTTCTCGGAGGTCGGAAAGTGTCCCATATCCTGCCAAATGAGTCGCTAACCTCCGGTACTGAACTAACGGAGAATCAGGGACATTTGTCTCTATCTGGGGCCCAGAAGAAATATGGCGCCGTCATTGACAACGGCATTTTCCGGTTAACAACCCAAGATGAGCGGGGGACTTACATCCTCAAGCCGATACTTTCCAACTTCGAGAACAGGGATTTCAGCCCTGCTAATGAACATCTGACGATGCAAATTGCCTCTCAAGTGTTTAGAATTCCGACGGCTGATAACGGTTTGTGCTTTACGGGTAACGGAGACCAGGTGTATGTCACTCGGCGGTTCGACGTTCTGAAAGATGGTAGCAAGCTCCAGCAGGAGGACCTGGCTTCGCTTGCTGGAATCTCGAAGGACACCCACGGGGCGAATTTTAAGTACGATGCCCTTGACTACGTGGAGTTGGCCGAATTGATTAAAAGATTCATCCCGGCATGGAGGATTGAACTTGTGAAGTACTACGACTTAATACTTTTTAACACTGCTTTCAGCAACGGTGATGCCCATGTAAAGAACTTTTCGGTCCTTCAGACCACCCAAGGAGATTACAAGTTGTCTCCGGCCTATGACTTAATCAATACGCGGCTGCATATCCCTGGTGATCCCATCTTTGCGCTGAGAAAAGGATTATATCCGGGATGGAATCCAGAGTTCGGGGTATCTGGTAAAGATTTTCTGACGTTTGGCAAGGTAATCGGACTTGAAGATGATGTTGCAAGGAAAGAGTTGGACCGATTCTGTGCAGATTATGAAGAGATTGACAGACTTGTGGGGAATTCATTCTTGAGTGACCCCTTGAAGGAGAAGTATCTGGATTTATATCATGATCGACTGAAATACTGTCTTCGTAGTGGGTTATGATCTTTGCTTTTAATAAAATCAGTTAATAAAAGGCCTTATTTGTGAGCCAATGAATAGCAGGCGGTAATATTTGTGACATGTGAATCGACGAAGTTGTTATCACTATGTGAGTTGAATGGAGAAATACTCTTTTCTCATTTCTTTTAGTTATATTTGTGAAACAGAATTATGTACGCAAATATCGTACGCCATTTGCCTCACAAAGGCTTCTTGGATAGGAATCCGTTGAGGCGTTTTTTTCTTTGCATAAACGGGTTTTGGGCGAGGAATGAGATATTGTGCTTTATTTTGGAATTCTATTAGCGTCCTGATGCCATCGATATCGGGCAACATCCGAGATGGTTATCTGTATCTGGGGCATTTTGAGGAATACTTCTACGACAACGCCGGTGCCAAGACCACCGTGGTAAATATGGTCCCTAACGGAAATGTGTTGAAATTATCTGCTGGCCAGTGGCACAATCTGAAGTCCGTAGAGACAGGGACGATGTTGCAGGAGATAAAGAATTGGGCGTGTGAGCCGTTGGTGGTGGATCTTGGAGTGATGAGTATCGTTGAGATTTATACCCTTCATTATTCTAAAGAAAGGCTACTATGTTAGCATATAAGTATCGCTCTGGAAGAGGCATAAAAGACAAGAATGGGGTTGAGTTATTTGAACGTGATATTCAGCTATTGGCTCAAGACTCCATTTACATCCCTACGGTGGCGCAACTGAATGACCCTTCGGAGGCCTTTGTCGATGACGGAGTCTTCAAGATGGTCCTCAATTGGCTGACGCCTCTGACAACCGCCGAGTCTGCGAGTCGCGTAAAAGAGAGTTTTCAGGGGCTCCTTGACAAGATACAATCATCGGGCGTATTTTCTCTCTCCAAAGAGATAAATAATGAAGTGATGTGGGCGTATTATGCAAGCGGCCACTACGGATATGCCATTATTTTTGATACTGATGTGCTGGCTAAATCGTATGGCTCAAGATGGGGTGGAATGTATGAGTTTGATGTACTGTATTCACAAACCTTACCTCAGTTTGACATAACCAAGATTGACAACCAAATTGAAACATTGATTTGTTTGGTGGGAACAAAATCAAAAGCATGGAAACACGAAGCAGAGCATCGGCTGGTTTTTAACAAAGGTGGGGAGATCCTTAAGATTGATTACAGGGCTATCAAAGGATTTGTATTTGGCTTTAGAATGGATTCTGAAGATAAAGACTACATTATGAAGTTGTTCGCAGGAAGGGATTTGGTCTATTACAGTGTCGGGTTGAAGGGAAATTCTTACGAACTAGCACTCAGGCAATTACAAGACAAATACCCCGATGCGGACAAGTACTGCCCTAACAAGATAGAGTATGACCTTGAGTATCTTCTTGAACAGGATAAGTATTCTTTGGGAGTTGGGTATAAGTACAAAGAGTTCGTTGAAAAAGCTCTTAATTTGGTTTGCCGTGAGCCGTTTGTAACACATATCAGTCATTTTTTGGTAACAGATGACAGACGGTACCCTCATATCGTAATCTGGACAGACATAAACCAACCGGGTGTTGTTCGGGTTATGAGAGACTTTCATTATGATATCATAGACGGAAAGCTGGTGAAAACCGACTGTTAAAAATAACCCATAATACTGATAGGAGGTTTGGGTCGAGTGGAGGACGACATATTCTAACCGACTACAGTTGAGTAATAAGCGACGAGATAGGTAGTTGTTATGGTACCCCAATACAGGATATTCTATTCATGGCAATCGGACAATCCGAGAGCTAAGATTTCATTGTGACGTGACCCTTTCGCATTACAACGAAACAGGTGGATTAACTATTCATTATTTGGAAGTTGTATGGCCAAGAGCTTTCCTGTTTGTTTGAATTGACAGATAATCATGCAAATCCTTGAGCTGCATACCCTGACATCGGCCCAGATTGATGATTTGCTGACGTTGATGCGAGAATTGGATCCGACGATTCCCGTGACGGCGGAGATGCTGCAGCGGGTGGCGGATGCCCCGGAAACGCACCTTTTTGCGGCGGTGGGTGTCGATGGACACATCCTCGGCTGCGCGTCCCTCTGCGTTTACGACTCCCCGACGGGCCGGAAAGTCAGCGTGGAAGATGTCGTGGTGGGCTCCGGATTCCGGGGCCAGGGAATCGGAAGGGCGCTGATGGAAGAGATTATCGGCTTCGCCCGGCGCGACCTGGCTCCCCTGGACCTGCACCTGACCTCACGGCCGGAACGGGTGGCGGCGAATGAGATGTATAAGAAGTTGGGGTTTGAGAGGAGGGGGACGAATGGGTATAGGATGAGGGTAGAGGGTGAAGTTGAAGCGATATAACATCCTTCCCATTGGTCAAATAGGAACAGGTCGGTTTTGAATGCTTGTTTTATGATTATAATTCCCGTTGATGGGATGCGAGTGTTGATGCCTTCAAATGTACGATAGTTGAAACATGAGTCCAATTGTTGAAAAAGAAAAAGAGTTGTCATTATATCTTGAGGAATGGATAACCGCAAGATATAATGACTGGAATGATTTTTATAACAATACCTATCAAGAGAGAAGAAATGGAATCTATCGACTAAATAGCGGAGAAGAATTGATGAATCTCTTGAACGATATTATGGGCAATATTGAAGATCACCTCTGTTTTGATGATAATACCCATATTATCCCTTCTAGGTTTTCCTCAATACCTCAATTGCTACAGTTTCTTGAGATTTTCAATAATCATCTCAAGAGTCGTTACCCCTTAATAGAAATGAATATTAAGGGAGAAGCTACAGATATGATTATCCATGAGATATACCGAATCTGCTATGACATTGATCAGATGGTAACTCGTTGTCAGCGCATCTACCAGACCGATTTCGATATCCCGATTCCTTACAAGCAAGCCAAGGATGCCCTCGGGAATAACAATGTAAAACTATTTGTAGAACTGATTGGGAGTTTGATTAAGAACATCCCCTACACTATTCATAAAGAAAAACTTGACGAAGGGTATTTCCACACAATAGTCCACGTTATTACATCGCTCTTGGGAATGTCGCCTATCTCCGAGGCGACAACAGATGATGGCCGAATAGACATGATGATTGAGTATCCCAGCCATATCTTTATTATGGAGTTCAAGTACTCAAAAGATGGTCAAGATATGTCAGATAATGCACTGAATCAGATAAAAGAAAAGAAATATGCTGAAGCATACTACATTAAAGGTAAGCCAATTGATGGTGTTGGGATGTCTTTCTCTCAATGTACAAGAAATGTGGAGCATTATGTAACGGAGCGTCTTTATACACCAAGCATCTCTATGTACCAATAGTATTTGTTAGCGTGTTTTGCCATTCCTCTTTCTTGTATCGGTCCTTGTTTTTACTGCTTCAAACACACGTTACGGGTGGGGGCTAGCATATCAATAATGTTTTCTACATCTTATGTGCTGAAACACCATAGTCAACTTGGCTCCGAACGGTTATGTCCCAAATATCGCTCTATGGTCTTGGCAAACCCAAGTCCGCGACTATGCGTTCATCTGGATCTCAAATCCAAATAAGCAGAATAACCAACTTAGGGATATCATGATGTGAATGTCTCGGCATCCCCAAATCGGAGGGGGTAATGGTGGAGAAGACATGTTTTCTGTCCATAAGAGGGAGTGGAAGTTATTTCCGCTCCCTCTTTTAGCAAGATATTGCATATTAGAGATATTATTAGTATCTTGCTAAAGATTTCATAATTTTATATTTTATTTGCAAATAATGTAAATTTTAGAATGGATGGGCATCCAATTGAATAGGATAAAGGCAGTCCTAGCGGAAAAAGGAAGATCCAATCTCTGGCTTGCTGAAAGACTCGGAAGAAATGCCGCAACGGTATCAAGATGGTGTACTAACGACAATCAGCCATCCCTTGAGACCCTTTATCAAATTGCAATTCTACTTGATGTTAATATTAGAGATTTGTTGAATAACACTAAAACCATATGATTATGGCAAGAGCAGATTTGCTTGTCGACTTAGTAAAGTTCTCTGTTGCCGGGAACAAGGCCATGGTAAAAAAGGTGACAGAGGCCATTATTGCCGAGGAACGGGAGAAACAGCATACAATTCTAGCGGACCGCTTACAGAACGAGATTAATCAGCCGCCTAATGACGAGCATCGATCTAAAGGTGCTAGTATGCCGATTATTCTTCCGGAATCTAGAGTTGATGGTTTTATTCAAGAACGAGAACCATTGCGAAAGATATCCAGTTTGATACTACCCGGGGATGTAATTCATAATTGCCAGCAATTCATCCAGGAACAGTTTAGAGCTGACCTATTAAGGTCATATGGCGTTGAACCCAGAAATCGTGTGTTATTAATTGGACCACCGGGTAATGGAAAGACTTCTTTGGCAGAGGCTATTGCCGAATCTTTAATGGTTCCCTTCTTCGTGGTCAAGTATGACGCAATAGTTGGTTCATATCTGGGGGAGACCGCATTTCGATTAAGAAAACTGATGGATTTCGTGAGTACAAGAAAGTGTGTTTTGTTTTTTGATGAATTTGAGACACTCGGGAAAGAACGCGGAGATTTACATGAAACCGGAGAAATAAAGAGAGTTGTAAGTTCTTTGCTTCTTCAGATTGATCAGTTGCCTTCATACGTGACTGTTATAGGTGCAACGAATCATCCGGAGCTTCTTGATCGAGCGGTGTGGAGACGCTTCCAGATGAGATTGTATCTTCCGCAACCGACAAGGGCTAATATTTCCTTATGGCTTGAGCGATTCCAGCAAGAGCATAGGATTAGATTTGAATACTCCACAGAAACCATTGCTAAAAAGCTATTTGGAAGTAATTTTTCCGAAGTTGAGGAGTTTGGATTTCAGGTCCTTCGTGCATATGTTATGTCACTTCCCGGCGGGAATATGCGTGAGATTGTGAGTTCTTCATTGAAGAATTGGGATAGTATCACGTTTAAATCTGAGAATAACCAGAATACAACGAGCCATGAATGAGTATCCATTATTACTATTCCCTTCCCCGTCTCTAGTCTCTCGTTCAAGAATGTATGGTGGAGGAAGTGGACCACACGTTCCAGATGTTAATTCTAATGCTGGTCGTCTCGGACCCAAATTTACTGCTTTACAGAATGCCCTAGACGGACAACGAATTCGTATACAGCAGGATGCAGAGGGTGCTAATCCGGAAGAAGTTCTGGTCTTAGAAACAGCTGGAAGAATTGATGATTTCGTCCAGGCTGTTACCCGTGTTGAAGGGTTGGAGTGGTTATTGGAGGAAGACATCTTATCCAGGCCGGATGATGACTTCTATGTTTTAGACAGCCATGGTGGACGAGTTGATCGTGAATTATCCTCCCGGCTTTACCTTATCTCAACAAACTCTCAAGCTTTGAATGAGTTCGTGTCATTATACCACCAATTTATCCAATCACCCCAAGCTAGAATGCGGCAAGGGTTTGGGAAGTTTAAAGAGGTATTCAAGCAACTACGTGATATTCGGTTTTGGAACTACCGCGATCGATTAGACGGGAGTTGCTTTTTTGAAGAATGGCTCAATAATAACGAAGCCTTTCCAGATAGATCAATAAAGTTTCAAATTGAATTATGGTTTAGAACAACAGAGCAAAGACGGATTGACGCACAAATTGAGACGGAACGTCTCATTTCCGAATGTGGCGGTCGCGTTCTGTCATCTTGCGTAATTGAAGAGATTCGGTATCACGCTTTACTAGTTGAAGCACCCGCCCTTTCTGTCCGCCAGATTGTCGAAGATATTAGTGAAGGAAGCCTTCTTCAGTGCCGCGACATCATGTATTTTAAACCTTCTCCCCAAGTAGTTACTAGCCCTGTTGACATGAGTGATGTTTTCAGTGTTGAAAACGAGAATAATGATATCTTGCCTATTGGGGAACCAATTATTGCGTTACTTGATGGTTATCCTTTACAGAACCATTCCTTGTTAGCAAGACGATTAATAATCGAAGATCCCGAGGGTTTTGCCAGCCAGTACCAAGTTGAAGATAGGCGGCATGGGACTGAGATGGCGTCTTTGATAATCCATGGAGACTTGTCATCACATGACGCAGTACTGGATACCCCACTGTTTGTACAACCAATAATGGTTCCTGATCCGTTAAGTCGAGACAGAACAGAAATACTCCCAGATGACATCTTGACTGTTGATTTAGTTCACCGAATGGTAAGAAGATTGTTTGAAAGGGAGAACGATGCGCCTCCTGCTGCTCCTTCGGTAAAGATTATCAATTTCTCAATAGGTGATACTGTTCGAGTATTCCATCGAGTGATGAGCCCTTTAGCCAGATTATTGGATTGGCTGAGTTATAAGTATAACGTACTATTTGTTATTAGCGCAGGGAACGCCCCAATATCAGTACCGATGGGAAGCACCATCACTGTTTTCAAGTCTAAGTCTCAAGATGAGATTTCTATGAGTGTGAGTCAGGAGTTGGTGAGAAAAAGGATGGAACTAAGATTGCTCTCTCCTGCTGAATCAATAAATAATATAACAGTAGGGGCGACTCATAGCGACAACTCTTTTGTCCCGACTAATGACGATAGAGTGAATCCATATGATGTTTTTCATCCGGCATTGTATTCACCGTTAGGAGGTGGATTAAAGAATTCCATTAAACCTGACTTGGTCTATGACGGAGGTCGTCAATTCTTGGATGAGTCTTTATTTAATCCGGGTTTTCTTGTCCCTTCTACCTATCATCGGGCTCCTGGTATTAGGGTCGCTTTCCCAGACAATGATTTGGATAAACAAATGTATGATAGAGGGACAAGTTGTTCTGCGGCTCTGATAAGTAGGCAAGCGTATTTCTGCTATAAGGAGATTCACGAGCTATTGTCCTCAAATGGTCTTCCTGAGAGTCATATTCATTTGCTTATAAAGGCCCTAATAGTCCATGGCTGCTCCTGGGATCAGATTGAAGATTCGATCGAACGATATCTTCCATCTTCGCTAGACAATACAGGTATTAAAGATATTAAAAGGCAGTGGTTGGGTTATGGATACCCGGATTTTTCCAAAGCTAGGGTTTGTTCTCCTCATCGAGTGACCGCATTGGGTTTTGGGAGTCTATCTCAAGGTAGTGCGCATTTTTACAGACTACCACTTCCTCCTTCGATTGCATCTAGAAGATTGAAACGCCGACTAGTTATCACGTTATCGTGGATGAGCCCTATTGCTCCCCAGAATCAAAAATATAGGAAAGCTCGTCTCTGGATAGAGGCGACAGATAATTCTAGGATAGCCAATGAGAGGATTGATGTTTCTAGCAATAGGGCATCTAGGAGGGGAACTCTTCAGCACGAGGTTTTCGTGGGTAATGACGCTTTTGCTTTTCAGGATGGCGATGTACTTGGTATCAAAATAAATTGTGCTGAAGATGCTGGTTCTTTTGAAGAACCAATCAAATATGCGATTGCCGTATCTCTCGAAGTTGCTGAAGACATCAATGTCGAGATATATGAGGAAGTCAGAGCAAGAATGGCCATTCCGATTCAAATCACGCCCGTTACTGCTCTTTAAGTTTTTCTTTCAACGATTTGTTTCAATTGTTCATAAAAGATGACTTAGGACGATAAGAATCCAAGATCTCTTCTACGACGGTTCCGCGATGCCGGTCCAGAATCTGGTCTTGAGTGGAGACCATTGCTTATCCAATTCGCATATATATAGTCTATTAAACGTCCATTTGTAGGACACTTCTGACGACCACACAAAAACACCGGCTCGGAAAACAGATTGCGTCCCGTAACCGGTGTTTTTATCAAAGTCCCAATTAAAAGGGTTTAAGGGATGGTGCTTACCATCACTCTACAAGAAGGAAGCTACTAACTAGGGACCATTATCGTTCATTACACTATAGCCAAAAGCGTAATTACGCAATCATCCCTGCGACAATGATGCTGCATCACGGGGACGATTCATGGCAGAAGGACTAGAACAGACGCCCGGGAGCGACGGAAGACTCCCTGACCCAGTAGCCGTAGACGGGCTTCACGCCGCAGTCCCAGATGTCGAAGTACCGCCCGCCGACCGCACACACGACGTGCTTGGCCAGGCGGAGGATGTACCTCCCGGACTCATGTCCCGCGGCGAAGTCGGCGACGGTGGGGCGCTTTCCTCCCTCCTCGGGCTTGAAACCTTTCCAGGCGAAGCCGTGGACCTTCAGCGTCTCTCCAATCGTCTTGGTGGAGATAGGGTCTTCGTGGACCACCCTGGACGTGTTGTAGAGGAGGGTCAGGGCTTCCTCCCAGCTCACGTCAAGAGCCTTCGCAACGGCCCGGATTGCACAGTCACCACACTTGTGAGTGTTCGGCTGATAATACTCGAAATTGTTATGGTAGACCTGGATGGTCTGTCTGCCATGTTTCAGAACACTTATAGGATTACCCATACAATAGCTGTTTAGAAGTTCAAAATCGGATTTAACCTACCTCTTCATCCCGAAGCCCTTCTGGGGCTTGGGCTGGATGGCCGCCAGCTGGCGGGAGCGCTCCAGCTCGGCCGTCGTCCGGAGGCGGCGGTCGATGCCGTTGCCAACTAGGATCCGGGAGACGACCTTCCGGCCGTTCTCGTCTAGGTGGTCGGTGAAGAGGGCGAGCACATCGTTCTTCTTGTATCCCGTGACTTTATCGTCCTTCAGGATGGACAGGAAAGTGTGGGCGATGAGAGAAGCGTTGTAAGAACCATTCTTGATCTTGTCGATCTGGCCGTTTGCGGCCAGCAGGTCCGCACGGGTCTTTTCAAGCTGGCCACGCAGGTCGACGGTGGAACGGTCGACGGCTTCATTGATCGCCGCATTGACCGACGCCCAGGCCTTACGGGTAGCCTTCTCGGTTGCGATGCGGATGTCCTCGTCCTTCTTCTTCCTCTCATCCGCCAGGGCCCTGCGGACGCTGGCCAGCTCGTTCTGAACGGCCAGCACCTTCGCATCCGCCTCCTCGGCCGCGGCGGCCATCGCCTTGTCGGCCTGCTCCTGGACGGTACGCACCCGCTCGTCGGCCTCGGCACTGGCCTTGGTCATCATCTCGTTGACATCATCCTGGGTGTAATTACCGGCCATCTTGGTCTTCACGCCGGCGATCACGCGGGCAATTGGACTCTTGGCCGCCTTGGCCAGCTCCTCCTCCTTCTCGCGGATCTGGTTCTGGAGAGTCTCGATCTCGGCCTTCTTCTCGTCGATGGACTCGTTCTGCTTCTTGATCTTGTATTCGTTCGCGGAGAGCCACTTCCTCCGCGTCTCGTAGGCGGGGTTGCCCCGAGGCATGCCGGTCTCCTCGGCAACAATGTCCTGCCACTTGCGGCAGTCGGCGCGGGAGAGGGTGACCATGCGATGCTTCTTGTGGTCGTACATGTCCCAGACCTCGTGGCCGTGCCAGTTGTACTCGCCGGTCTCTTCGCAGTACTCGTCCCGATGGTTGTACATGCGGACGCAGCGGATGCCGAATTCCTTCTCGATGCGCTCGACGATCATCCTCTGGATCTCGTCGGTCTTCTTGCTGCCGTCGGGCATCAGCGTCACGCTCTCCTTGAGCGGAGACGCCTTGCTCGGGCCGCGATCCGGCATGTGCCGTCCGTGCGCCTCGTAGTAGTCCTTCCGGATCTGCCGGTCCAGCGTGACGAGGTTCGGCACGTCGTCGGCCTTCCAGACGCTGTTGTTCTTCGAGAACTCCGGACGGATGTTCGAGTTGCTCGGGTTCTTGTCCTTCCGCTCGTTATGCTTGTCGCAGTAAGCGGTCTTGCACGGGCGGAGGTGCGAGCTCGCTCCGCCCTTCTTCGAATTCATTTTTGCTTTAGCCATATCTATGTTTTTGGTTAATGATGGTAGTCTTGTTTGCGGGGTGTCCAGAGGGTGGCAGGCCCTCGGCGGGATAGTTAAGGGCGGCGCCCTTGACGCCCTCGGCAGAGCCCTCTCCGGGAGGAGCCCCTTCCGGGCAGGAACCCCCTCCGGGTAGGAGCCCACCGGGGATCGAGAGCCGGGGACACGGTCGAGATCCCCTAGTGGGCTAGTTCTCCCCACCCTTCCTTGTCCTCTGCGCTACATGTCTGAGGGGAGAACTGCCGGCAAAGCCGGAACGTCCGTACGGAATGCCAGGCAGGTTCATCTGGCTGGGATAGCGGCCGCGAACCGGATTCCAGCCGGGAGCGGCGACGACTGCCACGGAGGCAGGAGTCAGCGGTACGTACGGACGACGCAGCCGGCCCGGCCGTCCCCGGTGGGGACTTCCGGGAACCGGAACCGGACGAGGCGGGCTGCGGTTGGTGATGGTCTTATAGGATTTCATTGGACTGATAATGATGTGATTGTATGATGCTATGCCTTTTTGATGATGTATTCTTTGATCGGGCATACTAGTTCTGAGTATTTCTCGCCGTATTCCTGGAGGAGAAGGTCGGTCAGGCCGTAAGCAATGATAACTTGCTTGTTGATGGACGTATAGTGAGAGACCTTTCTCAGGTTGGCGATCAGTTCCTTCGGCAGGTATGCCGACGAGTGGACAATCTTCTCCTCGGAATCGAAGGTGAAGGAAATGTCCTCCTTGTCCTTGTTGTCGATCCCGTCCAGGCGTTCGACCATCTTCCCGATGGCGATGGTAATGAGGTTCTTGAGCATGTTACCCTCCCTAAATGCAATCTCTACTGCGGCTCTGTGCAGGCCCCAGGGAAGGACGAAGCTCTGGTGGATTTCGTCGGACCCGCGGCGTGACGTGCTCTCAAGGGAGGAGAAGAAACCTTGCGCTGCCCCTTTCAGTTTGCTACACATGATTCTTTGCTGATATGATATCGTGATACAATGATGCTATGCTTTTTTGCTCCCGTCCCCGTCAACGAGTCCTGCGATGCGGAGAATCTCATCACCGAGGCGCTGGTAATCCTCCGCCGCGTTGCTGTTGGGGGCGAAGGTGACCACGTCCGTGTTCTCCAGCGAGCTCTCCGGGATCTTGGAGCACTTGCGGATGGCGACGTCCATCACGGTGGAACCGAAGCGGGTGCGCACCAGGGATTCCACCTTCTTGGTCGCGTTCAGCCGGGGCTCGTACTTGGTGAAGAAGATGCCGTCGATCTTCGTCGGGGTCGCGGACTGGTAGCACACCTCCGCCATTTTGGAGACGGCATCGACGGACTTCTTGTCCATGTCCATGGGAACGAACAGCTTGTCACTGGCCGAAAGGGCGTTGATGGTGAGCCAGCTGAGGGAGGGAGGGCAGTCCAGGAGGATGATGTCGTACTTGTCCTTGACCACGGCGAGCGCCCGGGCGAGGATCAGCCGGTCATCCGGCCTGTTCAGGATTCTCTCCACCGCGACGAGGTCGGCGTCGGCGGCGACCAGGTCAAGGTTCTCCCTGATATGGTGGATGGGGATGCGCTTCTTCTCGAAGATAGCCGTGACGGTGTCGTCCGGGATGTCCTTGAGGAAAGTAGTGGTGAGGTTAGCCTGGGTGTCCAGATCCACGACGAGGACCCGGAATCCCCGTTTGATGAAGTACCCGGCCAGAGAGGATACGGTAGTGGTCTTGGCGACGCCGCCTTTGCGGTTCCCGAACGCGATGATGATGGGCTTTTTCATTTGATGATTGTTTGATGGTTTGATGATGTGATTCTGTGATTTTGTGATTTTCAACCGGACTAACCGGAATTCGACCGGACAAAAATCGGCCTTCCAGGTGTGTGGAACCGGGTTAGTCCGGATAGTTCGGTAAGTCCGTAAGATTATTGCGTAAACCTCTTAACATAGTGTCCGCGGAAAGGCTGGTCGATGAGAACTCCGCGCAGCTTGCTCAGGAGATCATAGTAGCAAGTCTTTCCGAGGCCGTGTTTCTTCGCGATAGCCAGTCCCTCGTCGCTCTCAAACTCAACCGGAAGGGCTTCGTAAGCCTCCTGCTCCCTCTGCGAAAGCTTCCGCACGTAGACCGATCGGGCAAGGTCCTTGGCATTCATGAAGAAGTAGTCGGCAAGAAGGGTCGCGAGGGTAGCCGAGCCGAAGTCGACCAGATGCTCGGGGTTCTCGCGTCCGGAATCGACGTCTGCCATGATCTGGATGATCAGGGCGAACTTGAGAACGTAGATCTGGATCTTCCGGAACGTCGCGCGGTCGATGTCTCGACCGTGGCTCTCGATCTTGACTTCGTGCCCGTTCTGCCAGGACTGGATCGTTTCCGCCGCTTCGGACGTCAGTCTGTATTCGTGAGGATGCCTGATGTCGGCAGCATCTCTGCGCTCCAGCATCTTCACCAGGAAGTTCTGGTATTCGATTTCGGAGCCGGAAGGCAGGTCCTCGGTGAGGTTCCACAGGAGGGCGCCCTCCTCGTAATGGACGATCTCCACGAACCGCGCGAGGAGCCCGTTCTCGACCTTGTCCTTCGTGAACAGCCGGTTGAAGGTCGGATTCTGGATGGTTCCGCATAAGCAGAAGTACGGTCTGGAGACATGAAGGGTATTCTGATGCGCACGGTCGATAGTCAGGGTGTCACCGTTGAACAGCCGGAGGTAAACCTCGACATCCGATGAATTGGCGTACCGGCCCAGGTCGCCGAAGGCCTTTCGGATCTCGTCCGCGCATTGTCCGATCCCTTTCGGGTTCTCTTCCAGGCGCTTGAAAGCCGCCTCGGGCGTGCTTCCGTCGATCAGGAGCCGCCGGCAGGAAGGCTTCTCCGGCTGTTCTCCCCGGGCCCTGGCGGCCTCGTAATCTTCCATTTCACGTTCGTAGATGGTCAGGGCGGCGTTGTCGAGCTCGTGAAGATAGGCGGTCGCCCAGGAAAGCGGATGGCTCTTGCCGGCACCCTGCGCGCCGACAAGCATCATGTAGATGTTGGCGTAGGTCTTGCCAAGCGTGGTCTTCAGATAGGAGCAGGCGCCGATGAGTACGGACACCACCCAGAGGATGGCACCGCTCAGGTAGTCGATCGGATATTTCCGGTCACGATTGAGTTCCTTGATGATAGACTGGATCCGTAGGGGGAAGATTCCCAAGGGAAAGTTGTGGCTCTCGTCCATGGCTGATATCTGTAGGATGAATGATTATGTGATTTTCCTTGTCGCTCAGCCAGGGTCTTCGTATCTTTGTGCTGCACCTACAAAACAACACGAGCCCCGGCTCTTTGCTTCGCTAAACCCCGCCCCCGAGGCGGGGTTTGCGCTATGCGCCGGTGTCGTAGGTTCTGCGCAGGCGAGCCTCGCGCTCGCGCTTCATGTAGTCGTTGGCGATGGTTCTCACTGCCTCGATGTCATAGACCTCCTTCCGGCCGATTCTGCTGATCACCGCGTCGCCGAAGTCGACGTTGTGACGGATTCCGTACAGGAGGGATGTGCTGCATCCGAGCGCCTTGGCCAGTGCCGTCATGCCGATCGCCTGGCGGGGAGGAGCGGATTCAGAAGTGACGCTACCGTACTCGGCGAGGAGGTAGCGCATCAGGGCGAGGTACTCCGCGCAGGAAAGCTGCCAGAGCGGGCGCCCCAGCAGGTCCTTAATGTTGAATTCTTCAGTTGTTTTCATATGCGTTTTTTATAAGGTTTATAACCAAAAAAGCCAAGAAACTCCGTAGAGCTCTTGGCTAAGGTCGGATTTGTATTTTAGGGGTGCTAAGGACTCGTGTACTGCCACATGGACAGTGCTACATGGACAGGATTATCCCTCCATCAAAGCGGCCTCAAACCTGGATTTTATCTTCTCATGTAGGTCTTTGTTCAAAGGCTTGTCGCAGTGATTGGAGAGGCCTTGTTTCCCTTTCACCACATCCATCTCTCCATGAATCTGTTTCAGTTTCCACATGCAGTCAGCAAAGGCTACTTTAGTGCAATCTCTCTTGACTGCTCCAGCTGCCAATGCTGCTGAAAAAACGTTGGATTCGTTTTCTCCTGCAGAAATCCTATGATCTCCGTCCGACCCGATGAATGGCGGTGTCGTTAGTTGCACGAGCAAGCCTGACATCTTCTCTACGCGCTCATCAGTCGGATTGGGTACCAACTCCCATAATGCCATATGTGCAGCTCTTCTGTGGTCCTCCATCGGAGAGCCAAACTCATCGCAAAGCTTCTTGAAGGTAGTGCGATCGAAGTCGCGTTGGAGCAGGAACCGCTTCACCAGATCTTCCCTGGAGACTAGCTCTCTGACGAAGTTTAGGTCGTCAATACACTTTTTGTCAGGAAACACGGCGAAGGGGAAGTTGAACAGTTTCAATTCATCGAGGATGGCTTTATCATCTTTGCCCTCCAGTCGCATGTCGATGATTCTTGCGTGCACGAAGGAAAGGTAGTAGTACTTCCGGTTGCTGAATAACGCGGATACAGGGAGTCGTGCCTCCATGAACTGAATAATAGCCCACCAGAAGATAATGGCAAGGAAACACGCGCCGAATGTGTTGATAAATGACATCATGATACTTTGGTTTTATGATTAATACATGGTTCGTTTGAGTTCAAATGGGTTCACTGGGGATGGACTTGATACAAAAAAAGCCAAGCCGCTCCACACGAACTTGACTACAAATAAAATATATTTTTACGGAATAAAAACCGTAATAAAATAATAAAAACCGTGTTTTATTCCTTCCTACAATTGAGCATAGATGTCCTTGAGTTTCTGAACATACTTATTCACATACTCATCATTGATATTTGCCGATTTAATGGTTGCGGAGGACTTCACGGTCTTTCTTATGTTTGCCCGAAATCGTTTGATCAACCAGTCGGCTAAAGCGGAATCAGTGTATTCTTCGGTCAGATACATGCGCTGAATCTCATTATTCGACAGGGCTTTGATGAGGCTTCTAACTTGAGGAGAGGATAGGGGGTAGCTTGATCCATTGAAGAAAGCCACTAACCCAGCAAGCCCCTTATTTGTCAGTCCGATCCCTTCTTGAACCTGATTCCCTTTGGGCCTTCCGCGTGATTTCTTCGTCGCCCTCAGGGTGGGCTGCCGGAAGAGGTCCCAGCGCTGAAGCAGCATGAGCCCCAGAGAAATCACCCACATGAAAACGAGAGGCTCTAAAAAGAAGAGCTCTCCGGTTGCGAGATTGTCAATGATACGTTGCGGAGTGTGAGCTGGAAAAAGAGAATGGGTAGGGATTTCGCGCAACCGACCCAAAACCGAAATGGCCATGAAGGCGAGTGTCGCACAGAGTATGGTGATGTTTCCACGCCTTTGTGTATGCCACTTCTCGGGGCTCATTTTGTCCTCGTTAATCGGCATGAGAGCGAGTACGCGTACCAAATTGAATGAAAAATCGGTATTCATGATACAATGATTCTATAGTTCGTCAAACTTCCGCATCGCATCGGCCTTGAAAGAGTCGATGATGTCGATGTAGGGCTTCATAGCCTTGTAGTCTGCGTGTCCGGTCCACTTCATCACGATGTTCGGCGCGATGCCCATCGACAGGGCATTTACTATGAATGTACGACGGCCAGTGTGCGTTCCGATAAGTTCCCATTTCGGGTGAACCTCGTCGTGGCGCTCGTTGCCCTTGTAGGTGGTAACGCGGATTTCCTCGTCTATTCCGGCCAGGCGGCAGAGTTCCTTGAGGGCGCGGTTCATCGGCTGATTCTGCATCACTGGGAGAGCCTTGTTCCCGGGGAAGTCGATGGATTCGTATTTCTTCAAGATCTCCCTGGTTCTATTGTTTAACTCGATCACGATGCTATCGGCCGTCTTGATTGTGGTTACTGCGATGCTACCGTTCTTGACGTCGGTCCTGCGGAGATTGTAGACGTCTGAGTGGCGAAGGCCAGAGTAGCAGGTGAAAAGAAAGACATCTCTCACAGGCTCCAGGGACAGTCTCTCCTCGGGCAGCTCCAAATCTCGGACCCGCTGAAGTTCGTCCTTGGTAAGGAAGATGATTCGCTTCTGGGTTCTCTTCAGCGTGGGGTGGAAGGTCTTGAAAGCCAAGTTTGTGTTGTACCCGTGGTCGGTGGCCCACTTCAAGAACCAGCGCAAGTTCTCCAATTTCTTTTCGATCGTGGAGTTCTTGAGGCCAGTAATGTCCTCCTTGTCATACTCTTGTCTTTCGCCTTTCTTCTTCCGGGGAGTGCGTAGCCTCTTGTCGTCACGCAGATAGGCGACGAAGCGTGTGAGCGTGTTCTCAGTAAGATCGGAGAATCTGAGGGTCTTCTTGAAGGCTGACAGGTCGTTTCGCAGCGTCGCTATCTTCTTGACAGTGGCGACGGACCAAGCGTTCTTTTCCGTGCTTTCCGTGACGAATCTGTCGAAGACTTCAAAGAGGTCGGGCTCCTTTGCTTCTTTCTTTTTGGATTCTTCAGCGTTAGGACGGTGGGGCGTAATACCATCAAGCCGATCTTCATAGTTGTTCAGCAGTTCTGCCGGCGTAGGGATCTTCTCAATCACTTCGAAGTACTTGAAGGCGGTGTTCATTTGATCCTTAAGCTTTCGAAGGTCGGTGTTGATGGAGAGGGCCGTCGCTCCTTTCTCGTCCGAATAGCCGTCTTTGACAAGGCCTTCACGGTCATCCCAGAACTCTTTGTCGGAGATGGAATGCCCGGTTTTGCAATCGACACGTTGCGATAGGAAGGTTACCCTCATGCGGATTTGGAACACCGTTGTCCTTCTCCCCATGGGGCGAATCTTGAAGGTGATATTGCGCTTAATCTCCATGCGAATATATAAATGTTGCCCCATTTGTTGCCCCAAAAATGAGGTTGTTTATCCGGGGTGCACTGCAAATATACGCAATATAAATCGTTAAATCAAGGATTCCTGCGCGGGGTTGTGTCGCTGGTTCGAGTCCGCTCACCTCCACAGAAAAAGGTCAGCCATCGCGGCTGGCCTTTTTCTGTGGAGGCGTGGCCTTTTGACCCCCCGCCGCTCCCGCGGCTGCCCCGAGGGGCGACTGGGGGCGACCCCCAGACCCCCACCGTCGGCCGCAGGCCTCCGAATGGGCCGGTTCTTGAGCCGGTTCCTGAACCGGTTGCTGAGCTGGTCGAAGCAGTCGAAGGACCGGCGGGGGACCGGCGAAGGGTCGGCGGGTAGGGCGGGGCGGCCGATGAAAAGCGAGAGCGGAGCAAATGGCGTTGAAGGGTCCTAGGAAGGGGGACGGCCCGCTTTAGGGTCCTTTGGGAGAGGCCCTAAAGCGGCCCCACCCCACCTGTACGCCCCTCAGCGGCACATCCGCCCGCGCTCGCTTTTCAAGCACTCTCTCCAGTCTTATGGTTCCATTTCCAAATGACCGGATTTTTATTTGGTATTTAGGAAACTCAGCAGTATCTTTGCAAGTGTTCCCAGAGATTGCGGTGACGCGGACTTTCCGCCACGAACCAAGCTAGATGCAGCAATCTCCGGGATTTTTTCTCTCAAGAAGGTTTCATGAAGATAGAGCCTTCGTTCCATTAGATTATAGATCACTACGACTACACAGATGAATGAGTCTGTGCCGATGAGAATCGGTGCTGCCATCATTCCCGTCATTTGTTTCTTTCCACCTGTGGCGTAGTAATCAAGTGGTAAGATGATCTCACCCTTTTCCAGGACGTCTTTGATTGCAGCGAATGATGCTGATTTGATCCGCCCTAAACCATGCGCTTTGTCTGATTGGATACCTTTCATATCCAGCAGAACTTCGCCCCAGGGTGACATGGCTATTCCTCCTTGCATCATAAAGAATTCAAGAACTTGTTTTGCGAAGGTGACTCCTTCTTTGGGAAGAAACTCTTCTCCGCTGAGAATGGATACCGGTTTTTCAAGGTTTAATCGCCTCATGTCTATCATTTTAGTATTAGTACTGCCACGTACGGCCCCGGCCATCGCGGGGATCAATGGAACACCGCCTCGAGGACGTCGGGGGAGAGGCGGGTGGCGCGGGCGAGTTGCTTGCGGGAGAAGGTGCGGCGGTTCTGCCAGAGGAGGCTGGCGATGCGGAGGCGGTCGGGTTCGGAGAGTTGGGTGATGGGCAGATGGAAGAGGCGCAGGCTTTCCGCATGGGCCTCGGCCCGGAGTTGCTTGTCGGCCCGGATCTCGAGGAAAGGGCGGGCGCACTGCTCGTCCTGCTCGGTGATGTCCTTTTTCCGGACGAACAGGAAGGAAAGGTACCGGCGGGGAGAGCGGAAAAGGCGGTGGACCTCGTCCAGGTCGATGTAGCAGCGGGGGAGCAGCATGCCGTTGGCGTCGACCTCCCAGTCGGGCGGCAAGTCGATGCGGGTGCGGAAAAGCGTGCGCCGCTCCTCCAGCGTCATGTCGCCGACCCGCTTCGCCGCGACGGCGGTATCCTTCTGGAAGAAAAGGCGGCCCACACCCCAGGGGTAGTTCTCCGGAAGCAGGGGATCGCCGGCGTCCATAGGATTCCGGAACACATAAATGATCTTCCGCATCACCTCTACATCGTCGGCGAGAGGGTCCGCCTTGATCCAGATGCTTTCTTTCACCAGTTCAGGTCGATGCGTCTGGCGGAAGTACCGCGTGAGCAAACGCTTCATCTCGGCCACAAACCGATGGATGTTCTCGGGGTCCCCCTTCCCGACCAGATGGAAATGGGTGTCCATCACCACGTCACAGTACACGCGGATATGGTACTTGAAGGCCAGTACAGCAATCAGATTCCGCCCATAGACCTTGTCCTCGTCCCGCTCGAACAGCACGGACACCCGGGTCCCATCGGAATAAATGTGGTAGCAATCCTCGACGGGATGCCTCTCATACGGCACATAGTTCTCCATCACGCACATTCATTTTTGCAAAGATGGGAAATTATTGCGAGACTATCCGTTTTTAAACGTTTAAGTTTTAATTGGTTGACAATTAGTGTGTTATGGTTGTTATTTCACGCAAAAGTGCACCTTTTTTGCGTGAGATGACCTTTCCGTCATTCCCGGCTTGACCGGGAATCTCGGGGCGGCCGATGCAAAGCGAGCGCGGAGCAAAGGGCGCTGAAGGGCCCAGGGAAGGGGATTGGCCCGCTTTAGGGCCTTTCCAGAAGGGCCCTAAAGCGCCCCCAACCCTCCCTCACGCCCCCTATGCCACATCCCCCCGCGCTCGCTTTGCATTTCGGCAAGGGCGAAAGAGGTGGTCGGATAGGGTGCCGGTCGGAGGCAGAAAAACGATGGGGAGTGGTGGGAATGTGGAAAGAATTCATTATCTTTGAATTTCGGTGAGGAAATTAAATAACCACTTATGTTCACGCTAATCGACCTTCCCTATTCGCAGAGCGCCCTCGAGCCCGTCATCAGCGCGCAGACTCTGTCCTTCCACCACGGCAAGCACCTGCAGGCCTACGTGGACAACCTCAACAAACTCATCGCCGGCACGGAGTTCGAGTCGATGTCCCTGGAGGAGATAGTAATCGCATCATCTAAGCCGGTCCCTGAGTCCGTCGAAGGGCCGGCGCGCAAGGCCATCTTCAACAACGCCGCCCAGATCCTGAACCACAACCTGTACTTCACCCAGTTCACGGCTCCCGAACGATTTGTTATGCCTCCGATGCTGAAGGGGAAGGGGGGACCGGTCATCTTGCCTCGCCTGCCCAAGCCGCGTAATCTTTCCAAGGATTCTGCCCTCGGCAAGCAAGTGATCGAGCAGTGGGGCACCATCGATGCCTTCAAGGAAGACTTCGTCGCCAAGGGCGTCGGTCTCTTCGGCTCCGGCTGGGTCTGGCTCTCCGCCGCCCCCAACGGTTCCCTCGTCATCACCCAGGAACCCGGCGCCAGCAACCCCATCTGTCGGACGGTCCCTGAGCTTGCCGAAGGGCCTGCCGCCCGCCTCCGCCCCATCCTCACCTTCGACGTCTGGGAACACGCCTACTACCTCGACTACCAGAACCGCCGCGCCGCGCACCTGGAGGCGTTGTGGAGGATTGTGGATTGGAAGGTGGTGGAGGAAAGGTATAACTGCTTATGACACTAGTTTTAGATTTTCTTCTTTATTTCAAATACGGATTAATGGTCTAGAGATCATTTTTAATAGAATCCTTATTTCCTCTTTCTTCGTTCTGTCATCTCTTTAATTCTAATGTGTTGTTTTTCAACTGTTTATAAGATAGCGTGCTATGGAATTATCTGAAGCTATTAGATGTATACTTGATGGTGAAGCCATCCTTTTTGCCGGTTCTGGCTTTTCTGCGGATGCTATTAATAAAAACGGGAAGAAGCTTTGTGTTGCCAAATCGTTGGCTCATAGGTTATTAGAAGAATGTGGTTTTTCTGAAGATGACTATGTGGATGATCTTGGCCAAGCTTCTGAAGTGTATAAAGAAGATAAAGGATTGTTGGGTTTGCAGAAGTTCTTATTAAGTGAGTTTACTGCAGTCTCTATTTCAGCAGAGCAGCAGTTTATTTCAACATTGCCATGGTTTAGGATATATACTACTAACTATGATAATGTTATAGAAAAAGCTTTCTTGGATAGTGGAAAGAATTTAGCAACAGCTGTTCTTTCAGATAGACAGGACAGTTATAGAGATAAACGTTCTTTGTGTGTGTATTTAAATGGCTCTTTATCTCGAATAAGTGTTGATTCACTCCAAGAAGAGATTAAGCTTACGAATAGTAGTTATTTGACAGATTCTTTTAGAAGTAGTCCCTGGATTAATTTCTTTCAAACTGATTTGAAAACTGCAAAGGCTATTTTCTTTATCGGATACTCTATGCAGTATGATATTGATATTCAGAGAATTGTTTTTAACACAGAAGAGTTGAAGAATAAGACTTTCTTCATTATGTGGGATAAAGAACCGAAAGTTAACTTAATTCTAGTCAAAAAGTATGGATTTCCTTTGGCTATGGGGATGACAGCTTTTATGAATGCAATTAAGGATGTGAAGAAAGATTATATATCAGTTAGGCGCTTGCCCAAGCCATATTTATGTTTTGACCAGTTGGATTTAAGCAAATCAATCCCATTAATATCGGATAAAGACGCTTTTGACCTATTCCTAAAGGGAGATTATGGAAATTATGAGAGAGTTTACTATTCTTTGGTTTCTCCTGAAAGTATTCAGTTTTGTGTATATCGATCAAAGCTAGATTGTGTATTATCTAGTATTAAGAGCGGATTGCATAATTTCGTTATCCATTCATCTCTTGGAAATGGAAAGACGATGTTTCTTCTTTCGCTTGCAACCCTTTTGTCACGAAATGGTTTCAAGGTTTATTTCTTTCAAAAGTATAGAGCAACTATTGCGCGTGAGATAGAGCAGATTTGTGAAGGCGTAGAACCGACAGTGGTCATTTTTGATAGGTATTCAGATTGCTTCTCCTATTTAGAAATCCTTAAGTCCTTTCGGCGAGATCAAGTACTTATCGTTGCTGAAAGAAGTGCCCTTAATGACATTTATTACAGTAAATTAGTTTCTCTATTTGGTGATTTCGAGTCTTTTGACTTGAATCAATTGGACGATACTGAGACTGTACAGTTTAGTTCTATTTTAACTAGATATGGCCTGTGGGGAGAAAGATCCAACTATCGCGAAACTGAAAAAATCTCTTTCATTAATGCAAACTGTAGAAGGAGCATTGCAAAAACGATTCTTCAGTTGTTGCGATCTCCAAATCTTCTTACCGAGTATCGATTAGTTATTGACAAGATTAAGAAAGAAAAGGGGTACTATAATGCTCTCGTATACATTCTTGTCTCTCAAGTGGCAGGTTTTTCAATTGATACTGACGATTTGGTTAATCTATTTGATTCAACCCAGTTGAACTCGCCTTCTTTCCGAAATGATCCATCGGTTAAGGAGTTTATTGACTTTCGTGAGAATCGTCTAAAAATATCATCGTCTCTTTTTGCAAGTGTTTTACTTGAGGAGTTATTTGAGACCGGTGTCATAATTGATGTTTTGATTGATGTTTATAGGAAGCTTAATGATCAGTATTCTCGCTCAGAATCTTCATCTGCTTTAAAAAAGTTGGTCAACTATTCAAACTTACAGCATATTCTCAATAAAAAAGATCCGAAATATAAAGCTAATTTAAACTACTTTTACGATAGCGTTCACACTCTGAGTTATTGTGCAGAGAATCCCTATTTTTGGCTTCAATATGCGATTTTGAAATTGTCAGAGTATGACTATGTTACAGCTGAGGTGTATTTCGATAATGCATATTCTTTTGCGAAAAAGATAGGGAGTTTTGACACATATCAGATAGATAATCATCATGCTAGGTTTATTTTGGAAAACGAAGTTGTTTCTGGAAGTGCGGCGACTTGTATGAAAGCTTTTATTGAGGCCCATAATCTCTTGATGAATCCAAAGCACAAGGAGGATACCTTTTTTTACCCATATCGTGTAGCCCAGAATTATTACCCTTTTTATGAACGTTTCTTCACCGAGATGAATGATAAAGAAAAAGAAGTTTTTCTTGCTTCTTGCGATGCCATGTTAAAACGTATTGAGTGGTATCTTGGAGCCTCGACTATCAAGGAGGGGAAAAGAGATGTATTGAGAGCAAAAGATTATCTCACACGCATTTTGACGGGAAAGTAATTTTGCTAAGTACAAAAGAATATGCTTTAAATCTGTTGTGTTTCGTCTTATTATTCATTTTTTTAATGGCCAAGATTGCACTGTCTTGTGAGTTATTATTCGATTCTGTGTATGTTATGCTTTGCGGAATGAAGGCCGATTTACTGCCCCATGGATTCCTGAGAATTCTGGTTGCGCGGATGACTTCCTAATTCCTATATGATTGCATAATCCAAACCCGTCAGTCCACTTCGACGAGATACTTTGGAAGGCCTTTAACATGGAAATGTTGGAGGCCTTCTTGCGTGTTGAAGATGGTGATGTTCTTCTTTACGGTGTTCTTGACATACTGAGTCTCCTATTAGGCATGATACGTTTCGCGCTGCAGTCCGCTGCGGCACGAGGCGTCGTCCAGTATGTCCAGGGAGATGTCATCGTCCGGCAGCGAAGAGATAGGTATTCTTTCCTCCGATTCCTCAGATTATCCGCCCAGGTGTCGACATTATGTTCAAACATCGTCATGACTTCATCAAAATAGGGCTCTTAAAAACAGCGAGTTGTGCGGATTTGACGTAAATTATGCGTATATTTGTACATTACAAATACGCGTGCGTGCGTAACCCCGCCCCAAGGCCGATTCCTGGATAGGAAAGGCCGGTGCGGATGTGTTCTCCGTCGATGGAAAAGTCGGCGGGGAATAGAAGGGGTATACTTACAGTTCAACTCCGGTGGCCTATCGAATAAGAGTTTTCTAGAATTCAGACACGAAAAAGAACCCCTAAAATGGAACTCATTTCAATCATATTGGCAGTAATAGCTTTTGTTTTTTCCTTTGTGACCTATCTCGTTCATGACCGAAGGCTGAAGAAACAGGAATTACTTCTCAATGCCTATCAACTACGTTCTTTATCTCAGGAAGAAGAGAAAAGCAAACGAGCGGTCATTCGTGCAAAAGCAGTAAAAGTAGTCAGCGGGCAAAGAAAACTGTACATTGGCAATGTAGGAAATGCTGTTGCAAGAAACTTAAGGGTCGATATGCTCGACAATGCACAGGTGATAGCTACCAGACCAAACATGCCTATGACCTATGCTGAAGTTCTTCCCAATGCTACTCGTGAAATCACGCTCATGCTGACTAGTGGGAACGATGAATTAACGCTTTCTTATGAGTGGGAAGATGAATACAGTAGAGAGAATAAAGAGAGTCAAACAATTGATCTTTAAGTGTGTCAGTGCTGAGGGAATCAATCTGACGCCCTTTCAAAGTAAGGGGAACGAAAGACTTGAATTATGGATAAGCGCTATCAAGTTTTTGTAAGTTCAACATACTCTGATCTACAAGATGAGAGGAGGAAGGTGATGCACACCATTTTGAGTCTTGATTGTATCCCTGCCGGTATGGAACTTTTCCCGGCGATGGATGAAGAGCAGTTCGAGTTCATCAAGAGAGTTATTGATGATTGTGACTATTACATCCTCATTATAGGCGGCAGATATGGCTCTGTGGATGACGATGGCATCAGTTATACAGAGAAAGAGTATCATTACGCGATTCAAAAGGGTTTGCCGGTTCTTGCCTTTTTACACGATGATCTTGATCGTATTCCTGTAGGAAAGTCTGAGGTGAGCGAAACGAAAAGAGCTCGTCTATTTCAGTTCAGGGAGGAGGTGAAAAAAGGAAGATTGGTCCAATTTTGGAGCAGTATTGATGACTTAAATGGGAAGGTTGCAGTGAGTTTGAGCCAAGTTATCAAACAGCAACCTGCGGTAGGATGGGTGCGTGGAAACTCTTTGTCGAAATTTGATCAAGTTACCTTCTATTCATTGCCTCCCGATGAAGAGAAACAGTTTATCTCGGATACTTGTTCTCAAACTATTGATGTGGAATATGAACTATCGATGTTTCAGCCATCAGAGCGATTCAGTTTAAGTTGGAGGGGAGTGATACTAACGCTTTCCCCTTCATTTCTGGTGGGCTCGACGGAGATGGATATCTGTCATGCTTTGGAACGGAGTAAAAAGAATTATTACCCCATATTCAATGCTCCTGGTTTTAAAGTGAAGAAGGAGAGTGTCCGAGATATCATTGACTTTTTGTTCTCCAAAGGGATAATTCAGGAAGTCAGACGTCAGTCAGGCAATATGCTTTGGGGCTTTACGGATACAGGAAAAAGAATAATGCTTCTGTTAAAAAAGGGCGACTAGTTAGTTTATAGAAATGGTCTTGGGGAGCAATGCATCTCCTAGCTCATGGCTAATGGCCTTATTAAGAATGAACGGTTCAGATATTGTTAATGCTAAAAAGGACTCTGTCTTAGGGCAGATTTACACCGATCTTGCCAGTCCGAGTGTAAAGGCTATTGGAAATGCCCTTGGAACGGTATTCGAGTATTGCACGAGTTTCTTGCTTCCTCTCAAACTTCGGAACGAGAAGACAAAAGCGACTTTTGAACATAACCTGAATGAGTACAAAAGAAAACTGGAGTCTATTCCCGAAGAGAATCGTTGTGAGGTACATCCTCAAGTTGGCACACCAATCATCGATAAACTCACATATACAACCAGTGAAGAGATTGTCGATCTATTCACTTCGCTGCTCGCAAGTGCCTCTGATAACAGAACGACACAGTTTGTCCATCCCTCTTTTGTCGGTCTAATCGAAAACTTATCAGTCGATGAGGCCCGGATAATTGAGTATCTAAACGGGAAAGAAGTAATCGAATTCTGTTCGTTTAGAGCGTATTCCAAGAGTAATAGCGGATTCAATACGATTTATGATCATATAACCAATATCCCATCTGATGTCGATCTGATCTATCCCAAAAATGTTGGCGCATACTTGTCAAACTTAGTTCGATTGGGCTTTTTATCCGAGCCGCCAGGGCTATTTCGTATAGATAAGACAGCATATAATAGAATCCGTTCACAATACGGTTTTGAACAGTTGAAATCTCGATTGGTTCCGTCTAATTATAAATCTCTTGAATGTGTAGAGGGGTACTACCGGATTACTCCATTCGGACATCTTTTTATCAGTGCTATCTATCCCAAGCATTAGTTCAATACACATCTATTGTCATCCTACTAGTTGAAAGCCCTCGTCCTCACCACCGCCTCCGGCACAAGATTATTCCCCATTACCAAGGGAGTCAGCAAGCTGCTTCTGCCCATCTATGACAGGCCGATGGTGTATGAGCCCATCAGCGGGCGGATGCGGGAGGGAACACCAAGAGGATAATGATTCGGGACGATGTTGATAAGATAGATTTCGTTTCCTTGTTTACAAGTAGTTTTTAATGCTCTCCTTTGAAGATCAATTAGCCACTACTCCCTTCGCCCTGGAAGAGTACATTACTCTCCCGGTCTTGGGTGGTGAACTCCTCGTCTTCGAAGGCCAATTTACCCTCAACTCAGGCGAGAAAGAATGCGTCGTTTCTGGGAAGGTTTTCTATTCTTTCTGCGAGAAGATAGAGTTGCTGTTTGAAGGAAACACTGCGATTAAAAACCCTCTAGACTGGATAGGCAAAACTGCAGATATAAATGCCGATGGCAATCTCTTAGGTGAGGCACTCGTACTTCAGATTCAAGGCGATCGAATTAAGGGAAGTGTTACTCAAATAGAGAACAAGCAATCTGCTTATTGCGAACGTTTCAAATGGTGTTATCTGAACGCCCCGAAGATATTTGGTGATAGTGTTAAGAGGGGGCGTACTATCTCGATAGACCGGTTGGCCTTTCAAGCAGGAGACTATCAAATCATTTACGAGAATGTCGCAGGATATCAAGAGCAAAAGAACCATCGCGCGATATCCCATATCTGTGAACTAATTCGCCGAGATGGTAGGCCGATTTCTACCGAGGTTGCGCTTGATGAGATTCGATTGTTTTCACGATTTGTCAGTTTCTTTGCTGGATGTCAACATGCTCCTTTCTTCATTGTAGGAATTGATGCAGACAATGTGAATTATTCATTCCATGCAATAGCACCCGATAGAAGTCTTGTTGGCGTATCTTCTTGGAAACCAGATTTCAAAGAAAAGGACCTTGTCGGTTTATGGCCAAAGTTTCGTGCAAAACGAGAAGAATCTCAGGATCAATACGATGCTCTCAACACGTTAATTCATTGGTATTTGTCTGCTAATATGAATGATGGATTACTTGAAGGGGCATACATCCTAGGTTTTGCTGGGATACAACTTCTCTCCTTCGAGATCATTGGAAAAGAATTAGACAATAATAAAGTTATAGTTGATGATCTCTTCTCTAGGTTGAATCTTGATGCTCACATGAATGCTGGGGATATCTCCAGCATGCGGAATTGGCTAGCCCATTATGTGGGCCAGAATCGTGTCGAGTATCAGAGATTAGACCATAATGATAAAACCTCTCGTCTTGAGACGCTTTTACAAGTTTTGGAGCTTGCTATCTTGTTTTGGCTAGGATATGATGGGCATTTCTCCAATCGGTTGGGGTCCAAGTGGCGCGGAGCGGCTGTGGCGTTGGTCCCGTGGTTAACATCAATTACCTAGAGGCTTTCTTTTATATGAGGTTTTTCATCTTAACTTCTGAAAAGACGCAAAAGGTGTTCAATTTGAGTATCTCGCAGAGGCTATCCATGATAGTCTGTGACCCCCTAGCTCTTTTGTTCACTTAATCAATCATGTAAGTTAAGAAAAGTCAATTTCAGGTATATTGTTCAGAGTTAGCAATTCAATTATGTTTCGAGCAAACGCTATCGTTAAGTGGGTAAAACAGAACAGAGCTATTATTGTTGCTGTTCTCTTGATCGTGTTATGCTTGGGTATAATTGAGACCATTGTTTCTTTAATTAACAACACGCTGATTTATCTAACCTGTTTTGGTAGCAACCGATACATGGATTGGCTTTTCGTCTTTATTTCCCTTGCGGTTGCTGTATATCTTACTAGAAGATGGATATGCGTTAATCGAATTGTTTCTCCTCAACTTGCCGGAATGGTTTTGTTTGTTGAATCTTTGTATGCGTATTTCCGGCTTATTGATACATCTCGCTTTATTTTCACTAGTTATTGGGACGGCTGTATTTCATATTTGGATATATTTGCTTTACTTGGGTTGAGTTTTATAGGTCTTTTTGTTTTCCAACAGTTTCAAAAAGCCGCCGATACAATCAAAGATGAAAAATATGAATTTTCAAGTGATAGACCTATCAATAAATCCAATGAGGATTTATTCAATATGGGGAACCTTGTTAATCGGATTGTATCCTTTATCGCCAATACCGATGTTGAGAAGAAAGCTTTTAGCATAGGAATCATCGGCGAATGGGGAGACGGGAAATCCTCTTTGTTGAATCTCGTCGAGGAGAAACTGGAAACCAATTATAAAGAGTTTATAGTAGTTCATTTTAATCCTCGTGCTTCAAAAGGGGCAAGTTATATCCAGGAAGATTTCCTTGATTCGCTTAAGGTTTCTCTCATTCCTTTACATTCTGGGATTAACAAGATAATAGATGAGTATTCCATTGCTCTTGATGCGATATCGGGTATTCCGACCTTTATTTCCAGATTATTATGGCTTCTCAAGATACACTGGAAGAAGAATCAAAAGTCAAAACGGGATATTCTTTCTCAAGCGATCGGTGAGATTGGACGTCGTATTGTCATATTGATAGATGATTTAGATCGTCTTACTGGAGAGGAATTGTTGGAAGTATTAAAAGTGATTGATACAAATGGAGCTTTCCCTAATACTGTTTTTCTGACAGCGTTTGATAAAACCTATGTAAATAGGGTACTTGAGAATCATCTTAGATTAGGTATACAATCACGACCATATACTGATAAGTATTTTACGGTTGAAATACCAGTCCCATTGCATCCTTCATTTCGTCTTATAAATCATCTGGTGTCTATATTGGGAAAGGCCTGCGATAGTGGCTATATCACTCGACATAGTGCTTCAGAAATTGAACGTCTTACGAAGAATCTCTCTTCTTATTTATCGTTGCATTTGTTAACCATTCGTGATATCCGGCGTTTTGCAAATCAGTTTCTATATGACTATGCAGAGATACAGAGAGATGTTAATTTCCAGGATTACCTACTGTTAGAGTTGGTGAAGTTTTCTTATCCAGAGGAATACAACGCTATACATCGATATCATTATATTCATAGGGCTTCATCATCAATTCTCAACTCTAATAGCGAGGAACTCATTTATCTTAACAAGGAACTGTTGCCTCAAAAGTCGTCTGATGGTAAGACTGTCGAACCTAAGAATCCCCCCCGTTGTCTGGATATCCTAAGGCGTCTCTTCCCTAAGGAGGATGAGTTTCATAATTGGTATCTGAAACGTAATCAGCGACTATTTAGTGTTAGCTCATTTGAACATTATTTTTACAACTATGAGTATTCCCATTTAAAGGCGAGTGATGTCGATGAACTAATTGGTGCGGGTAGCCTGGAAAAGGGTTGCAAGGTTATAGATGGGTGGAAGAAGCATCCACTAGATGTTGAAACGTTCTTTCTTACTTATAACCTTAATAGCATTCGTGATAAGAATACATTAAAGAGATACCTTCAATACCTTCTTTATTCAAGTGGGGTTTTATCTTCATCGAATTGTACGATTCACTCTTATCAGTTCATTCGAAAGGAAGAGGTCGATCAATTTGTTGAGAACATTGGCTTTGCTGATCGGAAAGAGTATATTGATTGGCTTAAAGATGGGCTTAACGAACTATTCTTTATCACCCCCGAAGTCGTATCTGCATATATTCGTCATGCTATCACGGGGCTATTTGAACAAGATTCTCGGCCTGACTTTTTTATTTTTTCCGCAAAAGAATTACAGGAGTATGCTACTGAGTTATTAAAGAGTTATCTTGAGAGAATTGAAGAAAACACTTGGTCTGCAACCAGCGCTTTGGAGATGGCGCTTATTCAAGAAGATGAATCCAAGGATTACCTATCAGGCCCTCTTGAGTTTATCCATGATTCTATGGTTGATCATTTTGAAAGGTATTCTTCCTCATTGCCCTTTGTCGTTGAGCAGAATGGTCGCTGCCATGCCGGGTTTATCTTAAGTTTTCTGTTTTGGGGGACTTTTAAGGAAAAAGATGAGTTCGAAGTTATTATCAATGAGGAGAGATACAGTAATGCTCCAAATATTAATATAATTAAAGCCATTTGGCCAGTCTATAAGTTCAATGAGTACCAGAATTTTACCCTCCCCAAAAGGATTCACTCAAAGAATGCGATGGCATTTCTACTTAATGAAGCCGCAAAAGAGTTCGCTCCGTATACTGAGATTTGTAATAGAATAGATGAACTAGAGAATGAATGGAAGGATTCTCCGAGGATTTCTAAACTTGATTCCTTTGTTTCTCAATCCAATGAATTGTTTAAGGTATTACAAGATATAGAATGGTGGCTAAAGCCTCAAGATACTTATTCAGAACGTTTGAATAGTTTGAACGTACAATTTAAAGAGTACAGCATTACTGCTCGTCGTCTCGATAAAGAAAACCTACGTCGGGGTGATTTCGTTCGTATGAAGGATGAGGTTTATAATAAGAATTTGGAGGAGCATCCTGATAAGTTAATCTATCAAGAGAATATTTTCAAAGTGTCGGACATCAGCGACTCTGGTCAGATTATGACAGCCGAGTCAAATATTCCTCTTTCTTTCGATGATATTGAGGCTGTGCTCATTGACGGGCGCGAGGATAGCGTCGTTTACTATGATCCTGTGATAATGGCCAGTTATGTCGCTCCTGGGCAACCTGTTCCTATTCATCATGTGGATAAAAGTTACTATATAGAGCATTTCAAGCGGTGTTTTGATGAAAATAAGAAAGCCTTTACAGAATGTGTCGCCGAACGAGGCTTTCAATTCGTCCATGAAGTTCAGCATTGGTTGAAGGATGAGATGCAAGACGAAGGACTTAAACTGGACCATAGTTTTCGAGAAGGTATTTAAGGCGAGGAAGTACCTATGCCCACCCGCGTCAACAACCAACGCATAGCCCAAAACACCCTGCTTCTGTACGGGCGGATGCTGCTGATTATGGCGGCATCGCTGTATATCAGCCGGGTTGTGCTCAATACGCTCGGGGTGGAGGATTATGGCATCTACAATGTCGTGGGCGGCATTGTGATGATGCTCGTGTTCTTCAGTATGTCAATGGTTTACATTACGGGATTGATGCCATTTAGTTTTTCCAATGTGATAGCGGATAATTCATCTTCATATTCTCTAAGCTTTTCTTTCCGATCGTCCTTCAGAACCAACTGAATGGTGCCGTTGTTAATTTGATATCAAACTTTTATAGGCGTATTATTCGATTGCTTACAAATAATGGATACAGTCAGACAAAGAGGAGAAGTTATTCCTAGAGAGCAAAGAGATAAGGTTTCTCAGCGTTATAAACGAATTACTAAGGCCATCAACCTTGAATTTTGGGGAAGCAGTAGCGAAACCGATCACAGCCTCTATGTCGGTTCATACGGAAGAGGAACGGCTATAGATACGAGTGATATTGATGTTTTAGTTGAATTACCTCGAGAAGTTTACGAAAGGCATGATTTACAAAAGGGAAATGGACAATCAAGACTCTTACAAGCTGTGAGAAGTGCCATTCTAACAACATATCCTAATAGCGATGTTCATGCCGATGGGCAGGTCGTCGTCATTGATTTTACCGATGGGATCAAGTTCGAGGTGTTGCCGGCTTTCAAGCAAGTGGATTGGTGGGGAATATGGAACGGCAAGTACGATTACCCGGATTCTAATATGGGTGGCAATTGGCTAACGACGGATCCAAAAGCAGAACAGGAAGCCATGCGAGTTAAGGATAGAGAGACTAATGGATTACTGCTTGATACTTGCAGGCATATGCGAGAAATACGAGACACGCATTTCAATAATAGTAAGCTTCCCGGAATTGTTATTGATAGCTATGTTTATCATCATATCGGTGGATGGCATTGGCTTCGTGACGGAGAGGAACGCTCCAGCGAACCTGCAGGGACGTATGAGAGAAAATTGACTGAACAGTGTCCTGTTTGGAGTTTTGACCTGACTGCACCAGGAAGTGGTATGGCCGTAGAGACATTCGGTTGCGTAGATACTCTTAGAAAAGTATTGAACTTTATGTCAAAAGAATAGTACCATGAAAGACTATACCGCCGTTTTATTTCGAGAGGTTCAAGAGCGTTTTGTAAAGGTTATCTGGACGCACAAGATACATCTTTGCCAAGCGGATATACATGTGAAAAAGAATAAAAGAAGAAATACAATTCTTACGATTTGTTCCGTGCTCGTATCTGCTGCTGCGATAACTAACATTTTCAAGTGGCTACCGGAATCGATAATTGTTCCTTTGTTGGCTTTCCTATCTCTGCTTCTGACCTTTTTCACCGTCAGATACAAGTCCGACAATCTTGGGAAAGCAGCTTCGGAGAATGAACGTTTTGCCGCAATCTTGCATAGTCTTCGAAATCGATATGCTGGGTTGCTTTCCGAAATCAAAGCTGGCCTTTTGACCGATGAAGAGATTGTTCAGCGGCGAGACGAGCTCGAGAGAGAAGAGAATTTGATTTATTCCGGTATTATTCCGGCAACTACACCTGAAGCTGTAGCTGCAGCATGCAAAGCATTAAAGATGAATCAAGACTCTACTACAACTGACGAGGAGATCTCTTTATTGGTTTCAAAGAACTTGCAATAGTTGTTGTTGATTGATCTTTCCTGACGTCTTGTTTCATGAGTTACAACTTGCTGATCGTTGGTGTGACGAGTGGCAGTTTCGACAGGGCCTCAGGAAGCTCAATACGCCGAACAATGTCGTAGACCGTATGATAGTAATAGCATTTTGCTTCTTATGTTTGAAGAAATAGAAACACTACACGCAGAATGTTCCAAGTTGGACAAGGTGACCAGGATACTGTTCTTGAAAGGTCAATGGAACAGGCTGAATCGATGTGCTGTTCAGATGAGTGAATATCTGCGGTTGAAGGGGACGATCAGTCCGGAAGAGAGAGTGCTTGCACAGAAGCTAATAGAAATGATCAATGAAGTGTCAGCGGAAGGAACCAAGACACAAAATGAGTTGGCGAGAGATTGTTTTGTGGATATACTTAAGAGATTGATGAGGGGATAGAACTTCTTTGATGATTTGTCCGCGATTACTTTAGCTTTGCGTTCTTTGTTATTCTTCGTTTATGAATCTTCGATATAATCCATAATGAATTCCACCCCGCAGCAATATCCCCAGTATATCGAAGGCCTTTCCTATCCAGATGAGGTCAAACACGCTGTCCGATATGGATATCAGTACCGGGTAGAATCGGAGCAGCTATCTCAGAAAGAAGGAAGTCATTTCAATCGACGTATAGGAGATACACCTGAGATCATACTGTGGCTCGCTTCATTGGTTTTTGATGGCATTGCTTGGGATGTCCTCAAGTTAATTGCGGAAACGATCATACAAGGTTTCAAGGACAGGAAGAAACAGATGCCTCAGGAAGCGGTGACGCTTCTGACTAATGATACGGACTTCAGGACATTCTATGAGTATATTGTCGAGTATAAGGAGCATAGGATGACTGTGTCAGATAAGGAAATCAAATATATTGTCGAAGAGATTGTGGCGGATTATTCCGGAAAAGAAGCGGCAAAGATAATGTCAAAAGAGGGACGTTTTCCAACTGACGAGGAGAATAGAAGAATCTTGCGTGAGGCCTATAAGGCGGCGGAAGCAGTTCTTTCAGATAGGATTAAAGAGAATCTCGATACTGATCTCCAAGAATAGTGCATTTAATGTATCGCTTTTATTAAGATCCATCCCATGAAAGGCATCCTCCTCGCCGGCGGCTCCGGCACAAGATTATACCCCATTACCAAGGGAGTCAGCAAGCAGCTTCTGCCCATCTATGACAGGCCGATGGTGTATGAGCCCATCAGCGGGCTGATGTGGGCGGGGAAGAGCAAATGACCCCAAATGGCTAAAGCGGGACGCCCACAAAGGTAACACCCATCCTACAAAGATATTTATGTCACAAAATACCCAATCCCTCCTCATCACCGGCTCCGCCGGCTTCATAGGCTCCAACCTCGTGCTGCGGCTCCTGGATTCCCAAGAGCCTCTCAGCATCGTCGGGCTCGACAACCTCAATGATTACTACGATCCTTCGCTCAAGGAGTACCGCCTGCGCAAGATCCAAGAGAAGGCCGCGACCGCCCCGCAGCACACCTACAAGTTCATCAAGGGCGACCTCGCCGACAAGGCTCTCATCGACAGCCTCTTCGAGGGAAACCACTTCGATATCGTCGTGAACCTTGCCGCTCAGGCGGGTGTCCGCTATAGCATCGAGAACCCGGATGCGTATATCCAGAGCAACATGATTGGGTTCTACAACATCCTGGAGGCGTGCCGGCACTCGTATGACGGCATTCCCGGGTCAACCGAGACCGGGAATCCCGGATACCAGGGTGTCCAGCATCTGGTCTACGCCAGCTCCAGCAGCGTCTACGGCGGCAACAAGAAAGTTCCTTTCAGCACGGACGACCGGGTGGACAATCCCGTGAGCCTGTACGCGGCCACCAAGAAGAGCAACGAGCTCTTCGCCCACTGCTATTCCAAGCTTTACAACATCCCGACCACGGGCCTCCGCTTCTTCACCGTCTACGGTCCTGCGGGGCGTCCGGACATGGCCTATTTCGGATTCACGAACAAACTGCTCAAAGGCCAGACCATCCAAATCTACAACTTCGGCAATTGCCGACGCGATTTCACCTATGTCGATGACATCGTGGAAGGCATCGTCCGGGTCATGCGCAAAGCCCCGGAAAAGAAGACTGGAGATGACGGACTTCCCATCCCTCCGTATGCCGTCTACAACATAGGCGGTGGTCAGCCCGAGAACCTGCTGGACTTTGTCAATATCCTCCAGGAGGAACTAGTCCGAGCCGGCGTGCTCCCCACCGACTACGACTTCGAGGCCCATAAGCAACTTGTTCCCATGCAGCCAGGAGACGTCCCTACCACCTATGCCGATGCATCCGCCCTTGAACGGGATTTCGGGTTTACGCCGAAGATCACGCTGAGAGAGGGGCTCCGTAAGTTTGCCGAGTGGTACAAAGAATACTATCAGTAATGCAATATCACATCTTCAGTCCCTACCGCGTCTGCCCTTTAGGTGCTCACGTTGATCACCAGCACGGGTTGGTGACGGGGTTTGCCATTGATAAGGGCGTGGACCTTTGGTTCGATGTCAGGGAGGATAGCAAGGTCATCCTGGATAGCGAGACTTTCACTGGCCATGTGGAGTTCGATATCGCCACGCCCACGCTTGTCAAGCAGGGGAATTGGGGCGATTACGCACGCGGTGCTAAGTTCGCACTTCAGAAGCGTTTCAAGCTCACCCGAGGTATCTGCGGTGTCATTAAGGGATCGCTACCGGTTGGTGGGCTCAGCAGCAGTGCGGCAGTTCTCATCGCCTATGTGATGGCATTTGCCAAGGCGAATAGCTTCAGCCTGGAGCCCTTCGAGGTGGCGAAGATTGCGTCGGAGGCGGAGCGGGAGTACATTGGTTTGAACAATGGCCTTCTTGATCAGGCCTGCATCGCCTTAGGGAAGAAGGACCATCTGCTCATGCTCGATTGCGAGTCCAACGAGTATCGGCTTATCCCGAAGGCGGCCAATATGCCGGACTTCGAGTTGGGCATCTTCTTCAGTGGCCTAACCCGGAGCCTCGTGTCCAGCGACTACAATCTCCGCGTCACGGAGTGCAAGACCGCGGCGTGGATCGTTCAGGCCTATGAAAACGTGCCCCTGAAGACTCACGACAAGACTTTCCTGCGCGATGTCCCTGAGAGCATGTACAGGCGTCATCGCGACGAGATGCCGCCTCGCTTTGCTCGGCGGGCCGAGCACTTCTACGGCGAACACAAACGCGTCCGCGAAGGCATCACTGCCTGGGAGACCGGCAACCTGGAATGGTTCGGATCCCTGAGCAAGGCCAGCTGCGACTCCAGCATCCACAACTACGAATGCGGCAGTCCGGAACTCCAGGCCATCTACCAAGCCATGCTCACGACCGATGGCATTCACGGCGGACGCTTTTCCGGTGCCGGTTTCAAGGGGGCCTGCATCGCCCTTGTCGATCCGGCCAAGAAGGAAAGTATCGAGAAAGAAATCACGGAAAAGTACCTGGCGCAGTTCCCGCAGTATCGGGATTCTTTCAAGGTGTTCTTCTGCAATAGTGATGATGGAGCGAGGTTTGACTAGTTGTTTCGGTTTAAATGTAACCGCTGTTGCCGAAACCGACTATTTTCTCATTCAAGCCGCAATGGGCGAAGTTTCACAAAAGATGGAGACGATAAACTCATAGCCGATCTTTATTTCGGGTTTATTTCTGGAGTAATACTTTTCTGAGAAGTCCATACTTCTCGTGATTTCACCAGGAGAAAAGGCCTCTACTTGCATCGGCGATGAGGTTTATTCACGGAAGCGTTATTTAATGAGGTTTAACAACCGGTTGCTTTTCATACAAACGAGATACCCTCTTAGTTTCTTCAACAACGCTTTAGAACATTTTCTTTAACTCGATTCAGAGTTGTTGGCAGATCAGGAAGTTGCTCGAAAATACGCTATTATAAGGTTATTTCTTTTGTCGTTTCTGTATATCAATACATTATATTGATTCTTTTGACGACAATGCTTTTTTTCTGCGCTCTCTTCGATTAGTTATTATCCATTTATTTAGGATTTATCACATTCCTACAAATGCATAACGATAATAAGAGGATTTTTAATAACACTGTTTACTTATATGTACGGATGCTGTTTACAATGGGGCTTACATTGTACACATCTCGTTTTTTATTGCAAGTACTAGGAGTTGAGGATTATGGCGTATACTCTGTCGTCGGCAGCATTGCTGTTCTTTTCTCTTTTATCAGCACATCTTTTCTCGTTGCTTCTGAGAGATTTATTGCCGTTACTATTGCCCAAAAGGACTCGGTTTTGTTAAAACAAGTGTTTACTACTTGTTTCATCTGCCATGTGTTGGTCGCCATTCTTCTTTTATTATTATGTGAGACTGCTGGAATTTGGTTTTTAAATAATAAGTTATCGATACCTGAGGGAAGAATGTCTGCCGCCAATATTGTCTTCCAGGCGTCTGTGTTTTCCTGTGTGGTGGGTATTGTTGGTTCCCCGTTTCACGCTTGCATTGTTGCCTACGAAAGGATGTCGTTTTATGCGATAGTTGGAATCGTCGTGGCAATCTGGAAATTGCTTATCATCGTAATCGTTTATTATTGTGGGGGAGATAAACTTATTCTTTATGGATTATTGTATGCTTTGATTTCTCTGTTGTCCTTTGCTTTAAATTTTGTTTATTGCAAATTGAAACTAAAGGAAATAAAGATAATTCGCTATTGGGATAATAACCGGTTCAAAGAAATATTTAGTTTTATTGGGTGGAACATATTGAAGCAAGGTTCTTATGTCTCCTTCACACAAGGATCTAGCTTTATTTTTAATATCTATGGTGGAATTGTAGTCAATGCTGCTTATGGGATAACGAATCAGGTTTATGGAGCTTGCATGAGTTTTATGCATAATGTACAAAGTGCTTTCTCTCCACAAATATTAAAAAAGACAGCGGCTTCAGATTATAATAATCTTTTCCTATTAATTAGAAGAAGTGCGAAGTTCTCTAACTATATGTTGATGTTAATTGCTGTTCCGATTATACTTAGCATTGATTTTGTCTTATCAACTTGGTTAGGGACAGTACCATATGAAACGAGTAAGTATACGATCGTGATTCTCATTTCTTGTTTCCTTGAATCCTTTAACGAACCACTGAATACTGCTGTTTTGGCTACAGGGAAAGTAAAACCCTATCAGATTGGCGTCTCTCTTATCTGGGTTATCTCACTTATTCTTCTTTTTATAGCGGTAGTTTTGAATACTCATTTTTATCTGGCATTAGGCTTCCGCGTTTTCGCCGAATTATTAATACTGTTATTGAGTTGTTATTGTTTATATAAATATCTTGGTTTTCCTTATGGGATTTTTCTTAGGAAGGAATTCCTTCCTAATGTTGTTATAGTATCTCTAGGGGTCATCATTCCATATATGGCACTTATTAATTCTTCTTTAGCACCCTGGGTATTGTTTATAATTAAGTCACTCATTTCGTGGGTTGTAATGCTCACTCTCGTATTCATCATCGGATTATCTAAATCCGAGAAGGTGTTTTTAAGAACGATTTTTCTCAAGCGTTTTCATTCTCACTGATTATGGGGAAAAAAGTATTTATAACATATGGTAATTCCGGCTATTATAACTCTCTAAAACGGATTAGAAAAGAAGCAGAGGATACAAGATTGTTCGATGAAATAATAATACGAACCGATAAAGATTTACCAAGTGATCTTTTAAACCATCCTTTGATGCAGTATACCAGAGGGGGAGGTTATTGGGTGTGGAAACCATATGTCATTTTAACGGCACTTGTTGAGTGCTCCGATGATGACATATTAGTCTACTCTGATTGTGGAAACCAAGTGTTCCATGACAAGGAATGGGATAAATACTGGACTATCCTAAAAAGAAAGAACGGAATCTTTTTCCGCTATGGTGCTCTCGTGAAACAGCGCACACGAAAAAACCTGTTGATGCAGTTCAATGAGCCTCGATTTCTTCGAGAGTTATATCAAATTCAAGGCGGTTTTTTAATTCTAAAAAGAGATGCTGCTCCAGTGATTGAAAAATGGCTAGAACTGATGCTTCTTCATCCTGAATTTGTTGTTGATGTACCCGAGCAAGAACGGGCGTTGGAGGACCCCTGTTTTATTGAGCATCGACATGATCAATCTGTTCTATCATGTTTAGTTTATTCGCATGAACGTAGTCTAAAGCTAAAAGTCTTGTGGCAACATTCAGAGTGGTTGGACCGCTTTGGACAAGCCATCTATAATGCGAGAATCTCTGATGATACAGTACGCTCATCGTTTAGGTATGAATCTTTACCAAGGCTCCTGGTTCGGCGTTTTATTATTAATCCTTTTCGGTCAATTCGATCTTTCTTTTTCCAACATATTGCATCATGAGATACATCTATCCTAAGCTTCCCGCCGTTAAAAATTTTGTGTTCTTTCGTATTGGAGGATCAGGATTGGCGAATTGTCTGTTTGTATACGCCAAGGCCATTATAGAGTCTCATGAAAAGGGGCTAAAATTGATAACACCGACTTGGTTGAATTTTAGTTTAGGTACTTATTTGAGGGGGCAGAAAGATAAACGTCACTACTTTGGTCTTTTCAATTCTAAAGATGAAATTAGGGGAATTAAGAAGGCTTTCATTCTCTTGTTCGAGCGGAAAAACATTATTGTTAAAGAGGGAATAGAGGATTTCTTCTCTCCTCTTTTAGGATATAGCAAGTTGATTAATGAGTATTTCTTAAATCATATTTCACCAAGTATACTTAGTCGAGTAGACTCTTATGACTTTAATAATTGTATTGCTGTCCATGTTCGATTAGGGGACTTTCCTGAAAAGAGAAGAACTCCAATTTCTTGGTACAAGGATAAAATTATATCAGAAATGGGGAAGCGGACATTTTTATTATTCTCAGATGGTTCAGACGAGGAACTGTCAGAACTGTTAGTTCTTCCTAATGTTCGAAGAGTGTTTTTTGGAAATGCGCTTGCGGATATCATAGCAATGAGTAGGTGTACTTTCATTATTGGTTCTGACTCGTCCTTTTCTGCTTGGGCGTCATTCCTTGGCCAAGTCCCATGCCTGTTCAACCGACTTCAGTTTGGTACAATACTAGAAGACAAGAGTAATCAAAGAATAGAGTTCACTCAATTGTAGTTTTCTCATTATGTTGAAGTTTGTAGCATACATTCAAATATTTGCATCTTTCTTCTATGCTTTTTTTTCCCTTTTGTTCCCTGGGGTAATCTCCTACAAATTGTTTGTAGTAGTTGTAAGTGGCCTAAGCCTAGTGTTACTATTTACGATTATTATCCTTGACAATAAGCTTCGTAGAAAGGCCTTTTCGGCTCTGCTTCTATTAGGTACTTTAGTTTTTCTATACTATCTTACAGGGCAGCGTTATGCACAAGATTCCGAGAAATATTCCAGTTTTTTTCTTGTTCTCTTAGGAAATCTAACTCCCGTGGTGCTTTGTGCTATTGTCGTTTCTAATTCTTATAATGCACAAGAAGGGATGATGAAACTAGCCCCAGTATTGGCTTTTCTCTTCACGTTGTTAGCATTTGTCTCTACTTTTTTCCATACTTCCGAAACATCTGGTGGCTTTATTGACAACGAGTACGGCTTAAATTACCAAACCATCTCATATGTCTCCGCTTATGGAGCAGCCTTTTCTGGGTATTTCTTAGTATGTCGTGAAGATGTGCGTTTGTTTGCTACATCCTACACGAAGCTTTTATCTTTGATAATGATGTTTTTCATGTATTTGAACTTTGTCATTATTTTGTTTGCTGGTGGTCGTGGAGGGTTTATCGCTTTCGGGGTCCAAGTGCTTTTATTTTTTATTGTTCGATTCAAATACATGACAACTAACCAGAAGGTCTTTACCGCATTTGGTGCTATTGTTCTACTATTCTTAATAGTGCCTATAACTATTTCTTTTGTTGAGCATTCCACTTTTGAAGGCTCCGGTTTTGGAAGAATTCTAGATTTTATTTATAAAAACGAGCAAAGTGGCAGAGAAAATATTCGAGCATTGGCTATAAATAGTTTTTTGGAAAAGCCAATTTTGGGTCATGGAATAGGTTCTGTTTTTTATGAGATTGGTCATTATTCACATAATTCCTTGTTGGATGTTATGGTAGAAACAGGAATGATTGGATTGTTCGTTTATGTAGCGATATTGTACATGGCTTTTGCGAGAATGGTTAGATGCGTTCGACATAATCGTAAGGAATATTTGTGGCTTATCTTATTTTTAGGTTCATTAAGTATGTCTTTATCAAGCGGTTATTATTTGGCCCAACTTCCATTATGGTGGAGTATTGCTTTTATTTTCACTAGGCAACACCAGTCAGCATAGCATTATTACTGTAATAAGTATGAATAAGGTCCTTTTTTTTAACAGGAGTTCTGTTCACTATAGGAAGAATATCTACCTTTTAATGGAGAGAATGCTTAATGTAGATTTCCTTTTTGGCGATAGTCGTCCTGGTGGAATCCGGCCAATTGAAGACACATTATTACATAATCGAGTCGGGACATTGCATAACATTTCGATCGGCCCTTTTTATTATCAGAAAGGGGTAATCTCTTTATTACGCAGCGAGTACACCGATTTCATTACACCTGGAGACACGTATTGTTTATCGACATGGTTGTTTTTATTTTTGGCAAAATTTACTCATAAAAGAGTCTTTCTTTGGACCCACGGAGCGTATGGAGGCGAAAGGTATCTAAAAAAATGGATAGTCTTAGTCAGGGCTAAACTTGCAGACGGCTTATTTCTTTACGGTAATTATGCCAAAGAACTGCTAAGTCAATATGGTGCAAATCCTCACAAACTACATGTAGTTTATAATTCCTTATCATATGATGAGCATAAGTTAATCCGAGAATCACTGATGCCTTCAGATGTCTATTTCAGGCACTTTGGGAATAATAATCATAATCTGGTGTTTATCGGACGACTTACTTCTCAAAAAAAGCTTGATCAATTGATTCTTGTTCTGTCTCTACTAAAAAAAGATGGCTATAATTATAACCTTACTTTAATAGGAGATGGTGATCAAAGAGGCTCTATAGAAAAATTAATTTGTGAAAAAGGTATTTCTGAATCTGTTTGGCTTTATGGAGCCTGCCATGACGAAGAAGAGATTGGGGTTCTACTATATAATGCGGATTTATGTGTTTCTCCAGGGAATGTAGGATTAACGGCTATGCATTCCATGTCTTTTGGCACTCCTGTTATTAGTCATAATAATTTTGCCAATCAGATGCCCGAATTTGAAGCAATCATTGAAGGAAAGACAGGCACTTTTTTCAAAGAGGGGGATGTTCTTGATATGGAGACCTCTATTATCAGGTGGTTTAACTCTATGCCGCCTCGTGATATTGTTCGGAGGAACTGTTATTCCATTATTGATGATAAGTATAATCCACATCTTCAAGTTGAAACCATTAAAAATGTGCTGGGATTATGATACAGTATTTCCATTCACTTTTTTCATTAAAACGATTCACATACCCTTATATTTCGTTGTTTTCCTTGTGGGATAAGAAATCATCATTTGATAGAACTTCAGCGATAAGGCACGGCGCCGTTTGTTGTGATACTCGGATCGGACGTTATTCCAGTCTAGGTGTTGGTAGTCGAGCAATTCATTGCACTATTGGCAATTACTCTGTTATAGCTAAAGATTGTTTAGTCGGTCTAGGAGCTCATCCAACAGATTACTTAACACCACATTCAATTTTTTATAAGAACTCTCCTTGGTCTATGCATCCTGAATGGGTCGGACAAATAGATTTTGATGATAATCTGAGGATTACAATTGAAAATGATGTATGGATTGGAGCGAGAGCTATCATCATGGATGGAGTAACTATTCACAACGGAGCTATTGTCGCCGCTGGAGCCGTTGTTACAAAAGATGTCCCTCCATTTGCTGTTGTAGGTGGTGTTCCTGCAAAGATTATAAAGTATCGTTTCGACAAAACGATTATCGATGCATTGATGAATATTGAGTGGTGGAACTTGCCTGATGATGTGATTTCCTCTGCTCCGTGGATTTTCCATAAAAGGGCTCCTTCTTTTGAAGACATTATGGCTTGGTATAACTCAATTAAGTAATTGCAATGTATAAACACGTAAAAAGGCTATTGGACTTCACAATTTCTACTGTCAGTCTCGTGGCGCTTTCTCCGCTATTGGTGATTTTAATCATTCTTGTTCGAATCAAATTAGGGGCTCCAGTATTTTTTACTCAAACCCGGATTGGGAAAGATGAAAAACCATTTAAGATCGTCAAGTTTCGCACGATGACGGATGCACGGGGCAAGGATGGTAGACTATTAAAAGATGAAGAAAGATTTACCAAATTCGGAGACTTCCTTAGAAATTCTTCTCTTGATGAACTTCCCGAGTTGATAAATGTAATAAAAGGAGATATGAGTATAGTTGGACCTAGGCCTCTATATCCGTGTTACCTTCCTTACTATACGGTTGAAGAATCGTTGCGTCATAAAGTTAGAGGAGGTATTACAGGCCTCGCCCAGATAAATGGACGCGCCCTTTGTAAATGGAATGATCGATTTGAGTATGACTGCCAATATGTTAAAACGCTGTCTTTCTGGAATGATATTAAGATTATCTGGAAGACCTTTTTTAAAGTCGTAGGCCAGGATGATATTGGAATCCCGTCCATAACTGACGAAGGAGGCCTCCATATTGTTCGAGATGTTCAACGTCCTGAAATGGTAGAATATGTCAAAGAGATTCAAGAAAAGTGGGGTGATTGAGGACGTCGCTTGTTCAAAGCATAAACGCCAAGAGATTGGGAGTTCTTTCTATTTGGAGAATCCAGTTCCGTTGGATTATTGCTCTTCTATTTCGAATGACTACTTCAAGCCTGATAGTCTCTATCTTTCGTCATGCAGAAGTGCAATCGGTATCGCTTTAGATCAAGGTCCCAGTTTAAAGGAAAAGGTGGCGCTAGTCCCTAGTTTCACATGCTCATCTGTTCTCTCGCCATTCTTAAGAAGGGGGTTTAGAGTTATTCCATATCCCATAAAGAGTAGTTTATCCATTGATTGGCAGGAGTTTAAAGATATTGTATCCAATCAGCATCCTTCTGTGATTCTACTTCATCCATACTTTGGTTTCGACACCATTCAGGACGGACTTCAATTCATTGAAGACTCTCGTCGAAGTGGAGTTCGAATCATCGAAGATTTAACCCAATGTCTTTTTTCTTCTTTTCCTTCCCTTAACGCCGATTTTTTTGTCGGTAGTTTAAGAAAATGGATGCCTATTCCTGACGGCGCCTTTTTAAGTCCAATCCTCAATCACATTGAATTAGATGAAGATACTGCCCTGATTGATTTGAAGATGAAAGCAATGCTAGACAAAGGGAAGTATATTTGTGGAGACAGTTTGAGTAAAGAACAATTCCTTTCGTCATTTAAAGACGCGGAATTATTACTGAATACCCGGACAAGAGTATACGCAATGTCTCAACAGTCTATAACTATTTTTAATTCAATAGACATAGACTTATTAAAACGACGCCGACGTGAGAACTACTTGGCATTAGTCAATCACTTATTGACATATCCGTTCATGGTTGTAATCAAGCCCACACTACCCGAAGAAGTTGTCCCTTTTGAAGTCGCCGTTTTGGTTAAAGAGGGTCGAAAACGACTGCAAGACTTTATGGCATCCAATAATGTTTATCCAACAGTAATATGGTCTTGTCCTAATGAGTTTCTGAAGTCCATTTCCGATGATACTAGACGGGTATATGATGAAATTCTTTGCTTTCATTGTGATCAACGCTATACTGTGGAGGACATGAATCGTATAGGTGATTTATTAAAACTTTATTATCAACAATATTCATAATGAAACAGAAATTGATGATTCTTGGCACTAATGAGTATCAAAACCCAATCATTATTAGGGCGAAAGAGTTGGGTTACGAGACTCATGTATTTGGATTGCCTAGGGGAGAAATCGGTGAGAGTACAGCTGACTATTTTCATCCAGTAGATGTTTGTGATTTAGAAAGAATGTGGATGGAAGTTGAGAAACTGAATCCCTGTGGGATTGTTAGCATTTGCTCCGAACTCGTTCTGCACTCAATGAATTTCTTGCTTCGCAAGCGAGGTATACCCTGTAATAGTGAGTGGACAGAAAGAATATCCACAAACAAGTACTTAATGCGAATGGCAATGAAGGAGGGAGGTGTTGATAGTCCAAACTTTATGCTTATCACCGAGAAGACAACAAGTAAGGAAATACTCTCTAAAACCTCAGCCTTTTCATATCCTCTCATTTGCAAGCCTGTAGATTTGAGTTCCAGTAGAGGTGTTTCAAAGATTGATAGTAAAGAACAGTTAAAGCAGGCCATTGAGTATGCCCTCGAATGGTCTCCCAAAAAGGAAGTTATTCTTGAGGAGTTCATTGATGGCCCCGAATACAGTGGTGAGAGTATAGCATATGAGGGTCATTATAAGTTGCTAGCAATTACGGAAAAACAGACAACTGGGGCCCCCCATTTTGTTGAAACAGGCCACAGGCAACCAGCCCGACTATCAAAAGAGATGAAAGCCAAAGTTGAACAAACCCTCTATAAAGCATTCTCTGCAATGAAGATTAAATATGGTGCAATCCATCCAGAGTTTCGCATTACTCCTGAAGGCAAGATTTATTTTATGGAAATAGCTACTCGAATGGGTGGAGATTGCATTGGCACGGATCTTACTCCTCTTTCATCCGGATATGATTTTATGGGAATGGTGATTAATATATGTCAAGGAAAAGCTCCGGACTTCACGAAAATCCGTGAGCCTAAAACTGCAGAGATTCACTATATAATTACGCAGGCCGATTTAGACGAGTATGAACGAGTTAAGAGAGATGAACCAGAAAAGATTTGGCGTGTAAGCGATATGAGACCTATTAGCGACAAGCCTATACTGAAAAGTGCCGATAGAGCAGGCTACTATATCACCGTCAAATAAATAAGCAAATGAATGTTTTATTTCTGTCACTCGTTTTCAGTGATCGGATGCATATAAACTTCTATGAAGAGTTATTAGAGGTTTTTGTACGGAATGGGCATAGAGTACTAGTGGCATGCTCTAATGATAGTAGGAGTTTAGAGCCCGATGGTATTCAAGAATGGAATGGCATGACTGTTCTTAGGATAAGAACTGGCGATATTACAGGCGTTACTAATGCTATCAAAAAGGGACTGGCTACGATGACAGTCGATTTCTATTTCAAAAGGGCGATAAAAAAGTACTTTAAAAATGAGCATATTGACCTGATTTTATATCCAACGCCCCCTATTACACTTGCGAATACCATCGCATGGGCCAAAAAGTATTTCAATGCAAAGACGTATCTGATGCTAAAAGACATTTTCCCCCAAAATGCTGTTGATATGGGTATGATAAGTACAAGAGGCATCATGGGAGTGATTCATTCTTACTTCAGAAATAAGGAAAGGTTCTTCTATAGAATATCCGATACCATCGGTTGCATGAGTCCGGCCAATGTGAGTTATTTATTACGTCACAATCCCGATATTAATCGGGAAAAGGTTGAGATCTGTCCCAATTGTCTTTCCGTGCCAGATAAGGTCCCATCTTTTAGACGTAATAATTCAGAACTTAAAAAAAGGTTTGGGATTCCTGATAACGCTGTTATTTTTATCTATGGCGGTAATTTAGGGAAGCCTCAAGGGATTAGTTTCCTTATTCAGTGTTTACGGCAGATGAAACATTACAACAGTGCATATTTCTTGATTATCGGAGAGGGCTCGGAGTTCGGAAAGATACAGCAATTCCTGGATGAAGAAAAACCGGCGAACGTGAAGCTTTTACACTATTTACCAAAGGACGAGTATCAATTGATCTCTAATCAGTGCGATGTCGGCATGATGTTTCTTGATCATCGATTTACGATTCCTAATTTCCCCTCTCGCATCCTTAACTATTTAGCATCAGGTAACCCCGTATTAGCTGCTACTGACCCCTATTCTGATATCGGAACTATTGCACGCGATAATGGTTTTGGTTTCTGTTGTGAGAGCAATGATGTGAATAGTTTCGAAAAAGCCGTTAATGATTTTATTAGTGCGGATAGAGAATCAATGGGAAAGAAAGGTTGGGAGTACTTTATTAAGAATTGGTCTGTAGATAAAGGTTACGAAATTATTATAAAACATTTTCAGAATTAGTATATGAAGACTGTCCTTATTACGGGAATTGGTGGTCTGACACCACGGTCCATTACAGGTATTATTCGTGAGAACCATCCGGGCTACCACCTTATCGGTATTGACGTTAACAAGAAAGCTGTCGGCTTTTTCATGAAGGGCTTGTTGGATGAGTATTTCGTTTGTCCTCGCTGCACTGACCCGGCATACTTCCCTTGGATTGAGAGCCTCGTGGAAGAGAAGCATATTGACTATGCCTTTGTCCAACCCGAGAGCGAAATTGTTGAATGGGGAGACTATTATGAGAAGAATGGTCGGTTCCCTGTGCCAGTGTTTATGGGCAGCAAATTATTGAGTGTTTCTTTGAAGGATAAGTCTATAATGGCAGACTTGCTTGAAGGAACAGAGTTTATCCCTAAGACCATCAAAGTGACGCAGGATAATCCCCGTTATGAGGATGTGCAGAATGAGATTGGTTTTCCCTGTTGGATTCGTGCAACAGAAGGGACGGGGGGGCTTGGTTCTTTGAAATTGGAAGATCTGAGCAGTTACAAGAGTTGGCTCTTTATTAACAACAAAATACCGGAGTTCACTGTAAGTGAGTTCCTGACGGGGCGCCATCTCGCAAACGAAATGCTTTATTACAACGGCGAGTATGTGAAAGGCGCAGCCCTTGAGTGCGTTGAATATGTTATGGCGAATACAGCGCCTTCTCATGTTACGGGTAATACTGCCTTCGGACGTTTTCTCAATGAAGATCGCATCAATGAGTTCTGCGACCGATGCATCAAGTACCTCGAAAAAAAACTCGGAAAACCCGCGCATGGCATCCTTTCTTTCGATTTGAAGGAGGATAAGAATGGGCGCATGAAGGTCACTGAAGTGAATATCCGTCATATGGCATATGCCGGGGTGATGGCTCATGTCGGATTTGACCTTATAGAAGATACGATCAAGATTTTGGAAGATGGTAATGCAAGTCGTGTTGAACGGGCTCCCTTCTATCACTATGAGAAACCGTACATTTTTTTGAGGGATGTGGATGTGGAACCTATAATTCTAGAAGGAGAACACGTTTTTGAGAAAGGTTTATCTAGATAGGTCAACCCTTCTTCAATTAGTCCGCCTTGGGATTGACCATTTGAGCATTATTCCAGAGGTCATAGATTGGCTTTCTATTTACTCTTTGTCAGTGAAACAAGGCGTATTGGCGATTGTATGGGATGGTATATTGAAATTGTCTGACCAGGGATTGCTTGTTGATGGCCGAGCGCTGGATGTTCAACTCAAAAAGCAATGGATAGGAACCGTTTTTTATAATTATGAGGGGAAGTATTCCGATTATCGAAAGACGATTGGCAAATTATCGGCTTTTTATAATCGACATGGCTTTAAATTAATGGTTCTGAAAGGTTATGGACTGAGTCTAAACTATCCGGTCCCGGAGCACCGACCATGTGGAGACATCGATATCTGGGCCTTTGGGAGATATCGAGATGCGGACAATGCGCTTTCTAAAGAGTGTAGCATTCCTATCGATTACTCTCACCATCATCATTCAGTATTTTTGTTTAGAGGATTTTATGTAGAGAATCATTATGACTTCGTTAATATCCATGCGCATCGTAGTAGTGCTGAAATCGAAAAGATTTTCAAAGAACTTGCTAAGTCTGATGATTTCTTCACGATGATTGACGGTGAGAAGGTGTACCTGCCTTCACCGGATTTACATGCTTTGTTTTTGCTCCGACATACGATGTCCCATTTTGCATCTACCAGCATGAGTCTCCGGCAAATTCTAGACTGGGCCTTCTTTGTGGAGAAGAATACAGAGTCTATCCATTGGGATTGGCTACTGGATATACTTGAACAGTTCCACATGGTGGATTTCTTTTATTGTATGAATGCAATTTGCATAGAGGATTTAGGCTTTGATAGTTCGATCTTTCCATCGAATCCTTCTTCATTGGCATTGAAGGAACGAGTCCTTGCGGATACTTTGTCACCAGAGTTTAATGATCCGTACCCTTCAGGTTCATTTGCTCGCATTCTTTTTAGGTTTCGTCGATGGCTCGCCAACAACTGGAAGCAGAGGATGTGCTACAGAGAAAGTTTGGTAGAGTCCTTTCTCTCTTTAGGATGGAGCCATATCGTTGGGCCTAAGAATAAATAAGACACCCTTTTTAACAATCCTTGGACTTTGTTTTATAACTGAACTTGTGATTAATGAAGTATTCTGAACATGTGTGAGTGGTGTACTTTGAAGAGAAAAGGGGTTGTTCTTGCGAATGAAGCAGTGCGGTTAGTACGTTCCGGCGATCACATCCATCTGAGCAGTATCGCGAGCGTACCACATGTTTTGATTCAGGCATTATGCCGTCGTGCCGATGCAGGAGAGATTCGTAATCTTCACTTCCACCATTTCCACACAGAAGGACCTGCACCTTATAGTTCGGAAGAATATGCCGGAATCTTTTTTGAGCAGGGTTTTTTTATAGGGTCGAATGTTCGAGCAAATGTGAATGCTGGATGGGCTGATTATTTGCCTACTAATTTGTTTGAATCACAGTTCATGTACCGAACAGGAGCGCTTCCATGCGATGTTGCCATGGTTCAGGTCTCGCTTCCTGATGAAAATGGTATGGTCTCTTTGGGCACATCTGTAGATTGTTCCGTTGCTGCCATCGAAGTGGCCAGGAATAAGATTGCCGTTGTTAATCCTCATGTTCCATTTGCATATGGGGATTTGATCCCTCTGGATTGTTTTGACTGTCTTGTCATGGATGATACTCGCTTGATAACTAAGGAATATGTCGAACCATCGGAAATTGACATACAGATTGGAAAGAATTGTTCTGAACTCGTCCCGGATGGAGCTTGCCTTCAGATGGGAATCGGATCCTTGCCGAATGCTCTAGCTACCCAATTGGATAATCATAAAGACTTGGGAATCCATACGGAAATGTTTGCGGACGGTGTTCTTGCATTGATTGAAAAAGAGGTTATCAACGGTGCGGCAAAGAAGATTGATACCGGCAAAATAGTAGCTTCTTTCCTCCTTGGTTCGCAGAAGGTATATGATTTCATAGATCATAATCCGATAGTTCAAATGCGTGATATTAAATACACGAATGATCCTTGGATAATTGCACGGAATCCGAATGTAGTCTCCATCAACTCAGCCGTTGAAGTAGATTTAACGGGGCAGGTGTGCGCTGATTCAATAGGTACTAGAATCTATTCTGGCACGGGTGGGCAACTGGATTTCATTCGTGGTGCGAAGATGTCGAAAGGAGGAAAGGCTATTATTGCTTTGGCGTCACGGAGTGCAAAGGGATTCAGAAAGATTGTTCCCGTCCTAAAGCCAGGGGCTGGTGTTGTTACTCCTAGGGCGGATGTACAGTGGGTTGTGACGGAATATGGTTCTGTGAACTTGTATGGCAAGTCGTTACAGGAAAGAGCGAAGTTGCTGATTAGTATTGCGCATCCAGAAGATAGGGAAGCCTTGGAGAAAGAAGCTTTTGACAGATTTGGAAGATCTTTTTTGTCTAGGTAATGCGGGTGGGCTCTTTCATTGGTCTTTGCCATCAGTCATCAAGTCTATTACTAATGCTTCTTGAAGTCATAGTCTTTAGGGAGCAAATTCATGTTTTGTTAATGTAATCCCGATTGAGGAACATAAGCCAGGTTCTGAAAGGGAACGTAGTTGTGGCTGAGCTATATTGGCTCACAATTAGTCAAGAATAGATAAAACAACAATTACATCATGTCTGAAAGAAAAATGATTTACCTCTGCTTGGCTCACATGAGCGAGGATAGTATGGAACAGAAATATGTGAAGGAAGCATTTGATACGAATTGGGTTGTGCCAATGGGACCAAATGTAAATGCTTTTGAGGAGGACCTAGAGAAGTTTGTGAATGGCAAGGCGGATGGGAATCTCAACCGCGAGGTGGTTTGCCTTGCTTCTGGTACATCTGCTGTGCATCTCGCGCTAATTGCCTGCGGCGTGAAGGCTGGGGATGAGGTCCTGGTTCAAAGCTTTACTTTCTGTGCTTCTTCGCATCCGATTACGTACCTAGGTGCCAAGCCGGTGTTCGTAGGGTCGGAAGGGGAGACATGGAATATGGATCCAAAGCTGCTTGAGGAGGCTATCATTGATCGGAAAAAGAAGACCGGCATGTACCCGAAGGCAATTGTGCCTGTGGCCTTGTATGGCATGCCGTATCGGATTGACGAGATTATGGCAATTGGCAAGAAATATGGCATTCCGGTGATTGAGGACGCGGCTGAGGGTATGGGATCCCGTTACGATGGCCAGGTACTGGGCACTTTCGGTGAGTATGGCGTCCTGTCTTTCAACGGGAATAAGATGATTACGACCTCGGGTGGCGGCGCGCTGATTTGTCGCACTAAGGAAGCTGCGAATGAGATTATGTGGTATGCTACCCAGGCTCGGGATGCATATCCGTACTATCAGCATTCTGCTATAGGCTTTAATTACAGGATGAGTAATGTTTGCGCCGGTATCGGGCGTGGACAGATGACGGTGTTGGAGGATCATATTTCACATCATAAGCATGTCCAGGCTCTGTATGAGGAGCTTTTGGCTGACGTGCCAGGGGTGAAGATCCATAAACAGCCTGTCAATCCGAAATATGATGCGAACTTCTGGCTTTGTGCGGCTACGATTGATCCGTCGGTGCACGTGAAAGGGCAGGAAAATGCCTACAAGGAGGTCGTGAAGACGGCAGTAGGTGGTGCAGCGGGTGTTATTCATGCCGTGGATACTGCCACGACGGACTGTCAGCCGAACGAAAACGTGGAGGCCCTACGCGTCTTCATGCTGGACCGGAAAGTCGAGTGCCGTCCACTTTGGAAGCCGATGCATAAGCAGCCGGTGTATGCCGGTGCGTCGGTTTACACTAACAATCTTGAGGTGGAACTGTTCAAGGTGGGATTTTGCTTGCCGGCAGGACCGTATGTGAAGGATGAGGATGTGAACTATATTGTGAAGTGCATCAAGGATGCGGTAAGTATATAATTATAAACAATACAATATGAAAATAGCATTAATCACCGGTATTACCGGCCAAGATGGTTCCTTCCTCGCCGAATTCCTTATCGAGAAAGGCTACGAAGTCCATGGAATCCTACGCCGGAGCTCCTCGTTCAACACAGGTCGCATCGAGCACCTGTACTTGGACGAGTGGGTCCGTGATATGAAGAAGAAACGTCTTGTGAACCTCCATTGGGGAGACATGACGGACTCTTCCAGCCTAATCCGTATCATTTCAGAGGTAAAGCCGGATGAAATCTATAACCTTGCGGCGCAAAGCCACGTGAAGGTATCTTTCGATGTCCCTGAGTTTACAGCTGATGCTGACGCCATGGGCGTTCTCCGACTTCTAGAAGCGGTACGGATCAATGGTTTGGCGAAGACCTGCCGCATCTATCAGGCATCTACTTCTGAGCTCTTCGGGTTGGTGCAAGAGGTTCCGCAGAAGGAGACGACACCGTTCTATCCGCGTAGCCCGTACGGAGTGGCGAAACAGTACGGCTTCTGGATCATGAAGAACTACCGGGAGAGTTATGGGATGTACTGTTGTAACGGTATTCTGTTTAACCATGAGTCTGAGCGACGTGGCGAAAACTTTGTAACGCGTAAGATTACGCTTGCGGTAGCTCGTATTGCCCAGGGATTCCAAGATAAGCTCTATCTCGGTAATCTTAACTCCCTCCGCGACTGGGGCTATGCCAAAGACTATGTGGAGTGCATGTGGCTGATCCTTCAGCAGCCAGAGCCGGATGATTTCGTGGTTGCAACCGGTCAGTATCATACGGTCCGCGAGTTTGCCACGCTAGCGTTTAAGGAGGTAGGAATTGAACTCCGTTGGGAAGGCGAAGGTGTGGAGGAGAAGGGTATAGACGTTGCTACCGGCAAGGTGCTAGTGGAAGTGGATCCGAAGTATTTCCGCCCCGCCGAGGTGGACCAGCTGCTCGGCGACCCGACGAAGGCTAAGACAAAGTTGGGATGGAATCCGCAGAAGACTTCATTCGAGGAACTCGTGCGGATTATGGTGAAGCATGATATGAAGAAGGTGAAGAAGCTGTATCTGCGCAGCCAGATGGAAGATGGAGAAGAATAGCAAGATATATGTGGCGGGGCATCGCGGAATGGTGGGCTCTGCCATCGTTCGGGAACTGCAGCGGCAGGGGTATACGAACATCGTGACACGGACGCATAAGGAGTTGGATTTGACCCGCCAAGACGCTGTAGAAGCTTTCTTTGCGGCTGAGAAGCCCGAGTATGTGTTTCTTGCGGCCGCGAAAGTAGGAGGAATCATCGCGAACCAGAGCGCGTTGGCGGACTTCATGTACGAGAATATGATCCTCGAGATGAATGTTATTCATGCGGCGTGGAAGAATGGATGCAAAAAACTAGAGTTTCTGGGTTCATCATGCATTTATCCCCGTATGGCTCCTCAGCCTATGTCGGAGAGTTGCCTGCTTACGGGTGCGCTTGAGAAGACGAACGAGGCATATGCCTTGGCGAAGATTTCCGGTCTGAAGTATTGCGAGTTCTTGAACAAGCAGTACGGGACGGATTATATCTCTGTGATGCCGACGAATCTGTATGGGCCGAATGACAACTATCATCCGGAGCATTCGCATGTGCTGCCGGCGCTCATCCGCCGATTCCATGAGGCGAAGGTCGCCGGGCTTCCGTCGGTCACGTGCTGGGGGGACGGTTCTCCGCTGCGCGAGTTCCTGTATGTGGACGATTTAGCGAACCTGTGCGTGTTCCTGATGAATAACTATTCCGGAGACGAGACGGTGAATGCAGGGACTGGAAAGGAGTTGACGATTAAGGAACTGACGGAATTAGTCGCGAAGGTTGTTGGATACACGGGAGGAATCGAGTGGGATTCTACTAGACCGAATGGGACTCCTCGGAAGCTTTTGGATGTTTCCAAGGCTACGGCATTGGGATGGACCTACAAGACCGAACTGGAGGATGGTATCCGGTTGGCGTACGATGATTTCTTGAATAACCCGATGCGGGCGGAAAGATAATGGCGAAAAGAGTTTTTGTCTCCGGTTGCTACGACTTGCTGCATAGCGGTCATGTGGAGTTCTTCCGACAGGCTGCGCAGTACGGGGACCTGTATGTGGGCATCGGCTCCGATGTGACCATTCTGGATTACAAGCATCACAAGACGGTGTACAGCGAGCAGGAGCGACTGTTCATGGTGAAGAGCATCCGGTATGTGAAGGATGCGTTCATCAATGCCGGTCATGGAATCATGGATTTTATTCCCACGGTGGATCTTGTGAAGCCGGATATCTTGGTGGTCAACGAAGACGGCGGGAATGACGAGAAAAGGCGTTTCTGTGAAGAACGAGGGATTGAGTACGTGGTCCTTCAACGCACGCCCCAGGAGGGCCTACAGGCTCGTTCCAGCACATCCCTGAAGAAGACGGAGAGCCAGATACCGACTCGCTTGGATATTGCCGGTACCTGGATTGATCAGCCGTATGTGTCGTGCTTTGCGCCAGGATGGGCCATAACAATTTCTCTGGAGCCGACATTCGAGGTTCGGGAACGCTGTGGCCTTTCGACGTCCACCCGAAACATGATCAAGAAGATCTGGCCGTACCAGCTCCCGAACATGGATCCGGAAACCTTGGCGAAGTTAGTCTTCTGCTTTGAGAATGATCCGGAACGCTCCGACGGGATTATCTCTGGAGCGCAGGATTCGATTGGAATTTGTATTCCGGGATTGTGCAGGCACTACTATGATAATCGTTTTTGGCCGGACAAGATTGAAACCTGCTACGACGAGGAAATCCTGACCTGGCTCGAGAATCATCTGTGTATGATTCCGATGTTCCCGCGCCGGCCCGGCTGCTCGGTGGTGGAAGGGAAGGATATTACTGAGCCGAAGGTTCGTGCTTTGGCTGCCGCGGCGGAGCGTTGCTGGGAAGCTATCCTTTCGCGTGATTTAGATGGGTTTGCTTCCGCATATCGGGCGTCCTTCGAGGCGCAGGTTGCGATGTTCCCGGCTATGATACAGCCCGGGGTGAAGGAGTACATTGACCAATATTCCGCGATGCCGGGCATCCTGGCCTGGAAGATGCCGGGAGCCGGTGGGGGAGGGTATCTGGCGCTGGTGTGTTCCGGCCGCGATGCTTTCCCGGAGGGGGCGATTGAGTTGGTGATCCGGAGGCCGGGGATGTAGTTCTTATTACGACATCCCAATGCTGCCTCTCCCTCTGCCTCAAGACCCTCCAGCTGCTCCTGCACGTGGGCTTTTTCGAATTGACGGATCTGGTGATGAATACGGTGGGGGCGTTTGTGGGGGCTTTGATGAGTGTGGGGGTGAGGAAGGTGGAAGGAAGAGAAGCTGGACGTTTTAGCGAGGTGGGCTAATGGGGCAACAAGCGAATCTTCTAAAAGACCTTTATTGCATTTGCTTCATATGTTCGTGATAGAAGAATCGGTGGTTCGTCAGACTATGCAATGGGCTAAGGACGTAGCAGGACTGGATATTGAGCATCTCAGGTCATCCCTTGCCGCTAGTCGGGAACTGTGTGAACTATGCTATTCTTTGTCAAAATACTATGGAGGGAGTATTCCCGATTGTCGGCAGCAATTAATCGAAGGGAAGGGTGATCCGGTCATTAATGAAAAAAGGCTTCCTTTGCTGGAGATCGGGGAGAAGACAAATAATCTTGTTGGTTATTTGACTCTGCTTCAAATGGATGCGATGGCGTCCCTGGTCGGTCTGTTAAGATGAAGCTTATTCTTGATACAAACATTATCCACGGTGATTTTTTTCTTCAAGGATCCCGTATTTCCAAGCTATGTAGTGCGGCCCCGAAACTCGGGTACGAGTTGATGATCCCGGAGGTCGTATATGACGAAATGGTGGATCAGTATCGTCGTGAACTGGAAAAACATTTCGCTTCCTATGAGAAAGTGATCTCCATAACGAATAGAGTTCGTAGTGGGGGTGTGGTTAAGAGATTTGATAAGGTATCATTTCTTGAGGAAAAGATTGCAGAATACCGAACGATGTTCTCTACGAGATTGGATGATTTGCATATCCGGGTTATCCCCTATCCCGCCGTTGATATAAAGACGTTGGTTTCAAAAGAATTACTGAGAAAGAAGCCTTTTAAGGAGGTCAAAGAGCATGGCGTCGGTTATCGAGATGCGCTCATCTGGGAAACAGTCAAATCGCTTTGTACCCCGCAAGAAGAATTGATAGATGAGCGCTCTCAAATCGAATTCTTGACCGAAAACACAGATGATTTTGCTGATTCAGACGGGAACTTGCATCCTACTCTTGTCGAAGAACTGATTGCAAAAGGATGCTTGGGGAATTGTGTCCTGTTGATTTCGAATGTTCAGGAGTTCTTTGAGACACAGATTGACAAAGAACTGGAGAATCTTGATGGTATTAAAAATGCGCTCCTGGACAAAGGAAAGTTCAGTCGTTTCGATTTGGAACAGGAACTAAACTCGTTACTTAATAAGGATTTCTTGGAAAAGGGAGTCTTTGATTCGGATTTCGACTCTGGCGAACCTCTTTATTTGCCTAGATATTATGAGGATCCCTCGATTTTTCTCATATATGATCCTGTTCCTCAAAGAGTTTCAGTACGTAGATTAGAGGATGAAAGTGTACTTATCGAAGTTGATGCCACTATCAGCCTAACATTGGAATTCTTTGTCTTCGTTCCAGATTACTACAACTATCTTGAGAACGATAAGAAGGTGGATGTGATTGACTGGAATTGGAACGAACACTATCTTCTGGCCGAACGAACCGTTACAGTCCTGACATCGTTATCTTTCAAGACTACGCCATCTCTTGGTAAGACTCTTTCTTCAGAACGTCGAATCGTTGCTGTTAAGTTTTGATGTCTTTCAAGAAGTGAGATGATTCTCGATGTATGAACCTCGACCTACGCAACTCTCCGGTGGACGGGGCGCAACGGATGTTGAATGCGAAAGTGTTGGGACGATGATGCCCATCCATCGACATATGAAGTCGTCCGAGACGGTGGAGTGCCAGCAAGGAAATTTGCACGAGTTTTCTATATCGATAACCGGCACGTTCCTGTAGTCACTGGTCTGACTTTTACTGTGCTTTTGCGGAGCAGATTGTCGAATTGTAGAAGAGAAAACTTCACCAAGATTCCGTCAGGTTTTCGCCGACAGCCGTGAACGTACAGTTATCTTCAATTGTTTCGGGTACTTCCCTGGGAAGTGTAAAGATTTCTTCATTAGGAGTCGACTTACTCGATTGTATAGGATGAGTTATCCGGCATCGCTTTCATATCATTCACCGAAACCGGTATGATTTGAAAGAGTGTTAGCATCTGGGTTTCGATATTATTTAGAGAATGGATTTCTGCTTCATACTTCTTCTGGATCATTGCCTAGCAGAAGACTGCGAGGCGGGATGTTGAGTTGAGGGATTTCATAGTGAGAAATGAAATACAAAGATCTATGTTTTTCCATGAATGAACTAGGGCATCTTGAATGAGAACATTTGTTATTTCGTATTGCTTTCCCTATTTTTGTATGAAGTCGGTTTAGACAGTTTTTTGAATTAATTGTAGAGTTATGCTTTGTCCATTTTGTAACAATCAATTACCGGAAGGTGCCAGGTTTTGCAATAAGTGCCATAAACAAATTGTATGTTTGTATTGCGGAAAAGAGTTGGTCGAAGATTCTGATATCTGTGTTTTTTGTGGAGAAAAAATTAAATCTTCGGTGAAAGAGGCTGGATACGTGAATCACATAAAATTTGTTGAGGATGAAAAAGGGAAGTCTTTCGAAACGTCTTTCTCCAACGAAACGGCTGAGAATGTCGCATCCGTTTTTGTGCAGTTGATCCCAGGCATTAGGCGTCCCCAGCTTCAATACGAAGGATCTTATATCGAAAAGGAAGAGAAAGAAGTTGATTGCCAAACAAACGATGAACTGAGTGTTCTCCCTGAAATACAAAGTATTAATAGAATCTTTCGTGAAAAGGATGGCTCGGTTTTCCTTGTAGAAAAACGGCTCAAAGCTAGATCGAAAAGTGATTATCAAGCTCGTGCTTGCTTGTTATTTATGCTTTTTTCTCAAACGAATGGAACACCGGCTATCTCAAGGGATGCTCTTACCTCATTTATGAATGGTGAAAAACTTTCTGATGGTAATTTTCGTGCCTGGCTTTCACATAATTCGCGTTTGTTTATCAAGGTCGGGGATGATCTGGAACTGTCTAATGAGGGGAAAGAAAGAGCACAGAAGTATTTGCTCGAGTTATTTGATGATACAATAGAGAATCAGTGGTCTCCTAACTCTGCCATTGTTTCTACGAAGAAGATTCGTTCAAATAGTAAGGGGAAAGGCACAAAAACAGCGTTGCCCAAAATGATTGATGATCTTGATCTTGCTCCGAAGGGGAAAGATTCCCTTGAGGCATTTATGAAGAAACATAAATACAGAAAGTCCGCTTCTCAACAGAATCTCCTTTTCGTGTATTATTTAAAGAATGTATTAGGAGTGCCTCAAGTTAACCAGGACTATTTGTTTACGTGTTATAGGAAATTAGGGTTTAAATTGCCAAAGGATTTGTATCACTCAATCTCTGATACTATTTCTAAGAACCGTTGGCTTATCAATGCTTCTAATTTGACTTTGACAAATGAAGGTACGAACTATGTTGAGCAGAATATGAAGACTAATGACGCTTGAGGATTTTATTAAAAGATTTGATGGCTTTGTAGAAAAAAAGCCATCAGAACAAATTCTATATTTTGGATATTACCTTGTTAGCATTCTGGGGAAGGAATCATTTATATCGCATGAAATAGACGATTGTTTCAGTCAATTGCATATTCCGGCTTACTCAAATACGTCCTCATTTCTTTCAAGAGCGAAGGATAAAAAACGGATTCTTAAGATTAAATCGGGAGGATATGTTTTGTCCCGAAAGGAATCAGATGCGATTTCAGCTGAAATGAAACTTATCGTTGACCTGGTTCCTTCTAACAGCCTTTTTCCGATTGAATTGTTTGACAATACGAGGGGGTATTTGAAGTCAACAGCCCGTCAAGCGATCTTATGCTATGATAATCAGATGTATGACGCTTGTCTTGTGATGATTCGTCGACTTATTGAGACGTTAATTATTGAGATCTTTGAGCTGCATAGGATTCAAGATCGAATAAAAGATAAGAAGGGATATTACATGTTTTGTGGCGACTTGATAGATGAGTTGATGGCTGAACATGATTTGTGGACGATTGGCAGAAACACTGTTTCCAGTTTGCCGCTCATCAAATCTTTGGGAGATCAATGTGCGCACAATCGTCGGTTTAATGCAAAGAGGAGTGATATAGATGAGATAAAGATCGGTTTGCGAACTGCGCTGGAAGAGTTGATTCATATTGCGGATTTTGAGAATGCTAGGAAAAGAAAGGCGAGTACAACAGACTGAAATGAACACTATTATCGACCAGCATATTCTTGAAGAAATTGACCGCCTAGGCCAGGTCCTCTTCGCGTTTATGCATACATCTTGACTGGGCAACTCTCCGTCGGACAAGTCCCCGCGAATGCTGAACACCATCGAGCCGGTGATCGGCCACCTGAAATCAGACCACCGTATGATGCGGAACTACCTCAAGGGCACCTTGGTGGACGCCATCAACACCTTGATGGCCGCCGCAGCGTACAATATGAGGCATTGGATGAACAATAATGCCTTGACTTCTTTTGTCTCTTGGCTTCTGGCGCTGGTCGGACGCCACGAGAATGTGATATTCGGAAACAATAACAAAAGTGCCTGCCGGTGCTCAGCTCTCGCAACGGTCGCGTAGAGGGGCTTTGGCAGGCTTGACTATCGAGTGTCTCCAGTTGCTCCTGCACGTTGGCTTTTTCGAATTGACGGATTTGGTGATGAATACGCTGGGAGCGTTTTTGGGGGCGTTGATTTCGGCGTGGGTGAGGAAGGTAGTGGCTGGGCGGAAAAGTCGACTGATCGGTGAAGGGCACGTCTAGATTGACAGAATGAGATGGAATCGTCGAATTATGAAATAGCTCACGACCTCTGGAACTCTTTCCGCGATGAGGTAATGTTCAAGCAGCGTTTCTTTCTCAACCATCCGGTTCTTGACAAACTTGTCGAGATTGCCAGAGGTAGGGAAGTAACGATCGACCCGGGCAAGGTGTACTATCGGGCAAGAATCATTGACGATGCGGCGGCACGGAATGAGCATATGCTGGCGAAGTGTTATTCCCCTGATGCTACGGAGGAGGAGCGTAAATGGTATCGGAATAAGGCGAACAAGTTCCGCGGATTGACGAAAGAAGGCTCTTATGTTCCACCCAAGCCGGAACTTGTCAAGGATGGACGGTCCAATCCCAAATTCATCAGATATCTGTACATCTCGGAGAGTCCGGTGACGGCGGTTTTTGAGGTCCGTCCTATCTTGCACTGTGCAGTAAATGTGGCTGGAATCGAAGTGAAAGAGCCATTGAAGATAGGGGATATAGCAGGGGACATTGATCTGGATTCAGCGAAGGAGCGGAGCCAGGACGAGTGGCTGTTGAGCTTTGTCCAATCAGCCTTCTCCTTCCCCACGAACAATCCGGACGACTACATCCCGTCGCAGATCATTGCCGAGTTCTTCCGCCATCTGGGATATGACGGGATCAGGTATAGCAGCTCGCTGCACAGAGGCGGGTACAATTTGACCATTTATGATGTTTCCAAATGCGAGCCCGTGTCCTCTACAGAATTAAGATTGGAAGAGATTAAGATGTCTCTTCGCCCGGCCTTTGGTGCGGAAAACATAGATGGGAAGTTTGAGTATATTGTGGATAATGTGCCGATGAGGTTGGATGGGGAGACGAAGGGGTTGGTTGAGGTGGAGGTATAGTGCTTATCATCGTCTTTTAGTTATATTTGTGAAAAATGCAGTAATTGGGGTATATGGAAAGAATTGAAGAATTATTCACTGAGTGGAAGAGTCTTCAGCCATTAAAAGCTTCATATCGAAAAGCTTTAGACAGAAAGTTCATGTTGGAGTTCAACTATAACTCTAACCATTTGGAAGGCAATACGTTAACCTATGGACAGACTGAGTTTTTACTGCTTTTCGGTCGAGTTGTTGAGAATGCGAATATGCGTGACTTGGAAGAGATGAAGGCGTCTAACGTATGTTTGGAGATGATAAAAGAGGAGGCAAGAGATAGAGAGCATCATTTGACGGAGTACTTCATTAGAACACTTCACAAGACAATGCTACGTGAAGACTATTCTGTTTCTATTCAATTGCCGGATGGACGTCTCAATGAGTATACTGTTCACACAGGGTGCTATAAAACTAGACCGAATTCTGTTAGAACAAAAACAGGAGTTATCTTTGAATATGCATCGCCTGAAGAAACACCAGCACTGATGGCTGATTTGCTGAAATGGTATAATACCGAGGAAGCTGCTGGAGTGTTATCTCCAATTGAACTTGTGGCCCTATTTCATTACCGTTTTATCAGAATCCATCCTTTCGAAGATGGTAATGGCCGTATTTCTAGATTGATTGTTAATTATATCTTGGCGAGACATGGCTACCCCATGATTGTGATAAAAAGTGATGATAAGGACAATTATCTCGAGGCATTGAATAAGTGTGATATTGTTACTGGCCCAGATCCCTCTGTAGGGGCTAATGCTACGTCTGATCAGATAGTCCCTTTTACTGACTATTTATCGAAGTGTTTGGTTTATTCACTTCATATCTGTATCAAGGCGGCAAAAGGTGAGAGTATTGAAGAACCAGATGATTTTGCAAAGGCCCTAAGTATTATTGATACGAACGCCAGAAAGAGATCCCCTCTGAGTGCACCGAAAGATTTGGTCCAGGAGAAAATGAATGTATTCAACTATTTCCATCGTGTTCTTGCGTCTAAATTGTTGGTCGAGCTCAAGCCGGTACATCGTTTTTTCAATTCGGTTGTAATTCATTATTATATGAGTAATCTGAGAGAGGGAATATCTCCCGGCAGTTTTTTCAGTCTTAATGCCGATTTACCCTTGGTAAGGAATCTCCCAGCAAAAGAATTAAAGATACTTGAGGAAGCACAGAGCATCATGTTTCAGATGTATTTTACTGGTGTTAAAGCTCTGTATAACATGAAAGAGACCCATATTAACGTAAGAGCTGATGTCCAATTCGAGTTACAATCATATGTGTTTAATGGTAAAGAGTATGTTTATGGTCAGTATCCCGATGCATCAGTTGTGGAAGATTTCATCAATGAAACTAAGGAGAGGGTGCTTGAAATAATCAATAAAGCTGCAACTCAAGGATGATTTCATGTTATGAATCCCACTTGGGATTCTCTTAGGAGTGTTACAATGAACCGATGTAGGTTTTGAAGTCTACGAATACGATGGCCAAGTGTATTATAGTCTTAGGTAACGGCTTTGATTTAGATCTTGGATTGGCCACGTCATATTCTTCGTTTGTGAAGAGTAAGCAGTGGTCCGATCTTATGGAGAGTAGCATTAATAGCTGGGATAATGAAGGGTTACTGGGCTTCCTTAGAAGTAAGTCTCTGATAGAGAAATGGATTGATATTGAGGCCGCTTTGTTGGAATTTGCGCGGATTAAAACCAGCAAACACGATATCAGCAATGCCAATGCTGACAGATTTGATTTCATAGAACTTTGCAAGGCGCTTAAATCTTATTTACTAGAGCAGCAAACTGGTTTTAACGGTACTAAGAAAAGCGTCGCGGCTTTACTGTTAAAAATCTTCAGTAGGTTGACGGAGGGGTCTAGAATCTACACTTTCAATTATACAGAACCCAGGGTACTGGCGAAAGCGTTCAATTGGGAGATGAATCATCGTGTTTCGCATATTCATGGCTCCTTGAATGATGATGACGGTATTATTCTGGGGATTGAAACGAATGAGATTATTGATGATCATTATGCTTTTCTGTATAAAACACAGAATCGACGGTATCGACATACTAATATCATGAAGGACTTGTGGAATAAAAACGAGTATGTCTTCTTTGGCCACGCTTTAAATGGAATGGATTATGCCTATTTTAAGAACACATTCTCAATATTGGCCTCTTCGTCTGCTGGGGCGGTCTCGCCAAGGCTGACAATCATTACGAAGAGTGCAGAAGATGAGGAATCATTCAAAGTGTTTTTAAGAAAGCAAATGGTTTCTCTTCAGGCCCTATACTCCAATACAGACCCAACGTTTATTTTGACAGATGAGGTTTATAATGGGAATGAGGAGGAGAAGGATAAAGTTGTCAAATTGGTCAATAGGATTGAGATGATGTGATGAGGGCATTGTCAAAAGGGATTTTTGACCATCATCAGATAGATTAATTGAAATCTGTACGAAGGAGCATCTTTTTCGCTGTTTTCTTCGAAGTTAAGCTGCTATATAGGGGCTATCGTGAAAAGTCAATAATCTATAACAAATTGATTGTTAATGTATTGGATTATTTTTTGTATCTTTGATATAGGGAAAAAGAATATGCCCCGAACACCGTAGGAAAGTGAATTTCGGAGGAATCGAACCAGAAGTTACAATGTCAAAGATACAGAATTTTACCGAGATTACTCCAAATCTCCCGTTCACGAGGTTCAGTTTTTATGATCTTTACCGGGAGACGTTTGAGAAGAGCGAACTGGGAAGGATGAAGAGGATCCTTCCGCTGCATGAGATGGCGGAGAGCTTCGGGCTCGTGAGCAAGAGCATGGCTCCGAAACGCGGACGGAAGTCTTACTTCACCGCGGAAGGGAAGGTGGCGCTGATGTTCCTGAAGATGAAGACGCAGATGAGCTTCCCGAAGTTGATGGAAGAACTGAACGGAAACGTCCACTACCAGCTGTTCTGTGACATACTCATCGATCCGGTCCATCCGCTGACGAACTACAAACTGTTGGACGATATTGCGGCGGAGTTGGCCGGGAAGCTGAAGATCCAGGAATTGCAGAACCTGCTTGCCGAGGCGTGGAAGCCTTACATGAAGAATCTGGGCACGATGTTCACGGACGCGACCTGCTACGAGAGCGAGAAGCGCTATCCGACAGACTAGATATTGCAGGTTCCTGGCGCCGGGTCGGCTGGGTTGTGTTGGCGGCTATGGCCTGTCGCTTTTCTTCGAGTGCCTCCAGCTCCTCCTGCACGTGGGCTTTTTCGAATTGACGGATCTGGTGATGAATACGGTGGGGGCGTTTGTGGGGGCTTTGATTTCGGCGGGGTTGAGGGAGGTGGTGGGGGAGAGAAGGCGTGTAGTTTCGGTCCTAATTAGGTGAGTTACGATACGGGTAGGTAAAGGTATTTTGACGGTTTTCATAATCATTATTTGACAGCAGCTTCATATGCGAGTATCATCAGAAGTCAGTCAATTAGAGGCCGAAGTGAGTATTGACCAATACATCTGGAATGAACTTAGGGTTCAAAAAAAGTATCACCTCAAATCAAATAGAATCCGATCATTATATGCCATTCATCAATAACTATTTTACAGAAGATAATACTACGTATGCTGCATATGGAATTAAGGCATACGTGTTTGATGGAACAAAGACTGCTCAGTTTATAAGCGAATGCCTTGTTCCATTCCGTGAGGCGTATATTAAAGAAGAAAAACTGGTAGAGATAGTTAATGATTTTGGTACGACGAGAAAGCAGGAAATAGAAGAACGATTACCGAAAGCAGCAGATGTGAAAGCTGGTGATTTTGGGGAAATACTGACTTATTATCTTGCGAAAGAAGTCTGGCATCCTGACGTTAATGTCTGTCCAATGAAATGGCGGTTGAAAGATAAAAAAGATGCAGCTAGCCCTTATACAGATGTTTTGGTTTTCAGATCTGACCCACTAGTGGCCAATCCCAATGACGCGATGTTTTCCTTTGAAGCAAAAGTGAGAGCTACGGTACCATCGGGAAGCTATGATAATCAAAAAGGATATAAGGCGGGGAAGGAAAAGTGTGTGTTTATTGATGCCGTAATGGATGCTGATAAAGACCGTGTTTCTAGGGTGGCAGAGAGCATTCAATACCTTTTGACTAGATGTAAGGATCTGGGGCTAAAAGTGGAGTATAATCAGATTTATCGTTATGCGGAGCCTTACAACACAGTTACGTACCAGAAACTTTTTTCTGCTGTAGCGATCATTGATAGCGCATTTACAGCTAAACAATTGGCCAAGCTACCGAAGGACCTGTTCACGACATTTCCCAATATTCGTGTGTTCTTAGTCCCTATAGCAGGATTGCAGGCACTCTATGAAAGTGTTTTAGCACAATTGCCAAATGCCTAATTCTATGGAAAGGATTCTCAAAAAGGCATTATTAGATGCTGAGTCTTACGAAATGATGAAGGCTTATCATGTGAATACGCCCATGCCATTCGACTTCATTGGCCGGCAGGATGACTTTTATATCACTCTCATAACAAAGATGATGAAGTGTTTTGAGAGCCTTGAGAAGGCTGAAGGAGCTGAAGTGGAGAAGATAAAGCATTCGTTGGCTGAAATCGCTAAGGGTTTGATTGTTTATTCTGAGGTTTATACACATGAAGGCTTTGACGGAGTCAATATCCCAAATAATCACCTGTTTGTTGCTGCAATTTATTATATATGCGGGTATGAGGCTGTAGCTTCTTTGTTGCTGAGACCATTTAAGATATACAATTTTACCTCTGCTGCGGGGAAGCTGATGTTCTATATGATTTCAGGGTGTAGGGTCACAATTCAAGAGAAAAGAGAGTTTGCAGATATTATAGCCACTTTTGACGAGTATTTGGCAACAGGAGATGATGGACTACTTGATAGTATAGTTTGTTGCTATAAGGATAAGGTTAATAACTACGATTTCAGGTCTCTACGAGACTTTATGGATTCTAGAGTTTTCCTGTATGCATTGCATAAGTTTCAGGAAAGTAATCTTTGGGCTGATTTAAAGCATTATGACCCTGAAACGGACTGGACAGAATATGTGGAATACTCAAAGGGCGAGCATATCTTGTCTTTTCTCCCTTCTCAAAGAGATGCTTTGGAGAAAGGGCTCTTATCTTTTCGGCATTCATTTAGCCTAGGATTAGCGACAAGTGGTGGTAAATCATATATCACCGAATTGCTGATATACCAAGAACTGAAACGTAACCCGGCTGGCAAAATACTCTATCTTGCTCCACTCCGTTCATTGAGCAGGGAACTAAAGGTTCGGTTTAGAAAAGTGGGGAGAAAACTGAATATCAAGTGCTCCTGTAAATATGGTGGTAGTGTTATTGATGTGGGTGATTCTACATTGGAGGACGCCCAATTGCTCATATCTACTCCAGAAACTTTTATTACCCTAGAGGGGGTTTTGGATGAAGAATTGCGAGAGTTTAGCTTGATTATTTGTGATGAAGGACAATTATTGGATGATACAACTCGGGGAATTAGTTATGAATTATTGTTAACACGTTTAAAAAAACAAGAGCACAAGCGTTTCTTGTTCTTGTCAGCCATTATTCCGAATATTGAGGATATTAATGTTTGGCTCGGTGGGGAACCCTCACAAGTGGGAAAGAGTAAATACAGGCCTTGCGAACTTCGATATGGAATAGCAAAAACTGATAATGGTGTTATAAATGTTGAAATATGGGATAAAGCTTTGAATGGTGGAAGTTTTACAATCCCGGGGTTTGTAAGTAAAGAAGTTTGTAAAGGGAAGATTGGTAATAAAACAGGTGTGACTTGTTTGACCGCCCTTCAGGCCTTGTCTGCAGGGCCAGTAATGATATACACGTCAACCAAATTTAATAACGTTGGTTGTGTAGCAATTTGCTCCAAAATCGAGGCAATAATTGATGCTGCCCCCGGACTGACTCCAAGATATCATTCCGAGGATACGGAGTTGTTGGAAGAGACAAAGGAGTATATTCAATACCTTTTGGGCGAATCATATCCTCTGGTGGATTATGTCGCTAAGGGTTTCGCTTATCATCATGGTGACTTGCCACAAGACATAAGGGAAACTATTGAGAATGCATATGCAAAGTGTGCCCTTCCGTTGATTGTATGTACATCAACTCTTGCTGAAGGCGTTAATTTACCAATAAAAACTTTGGTGGCTCACAATTTACTGGATCCTGCATCATATGATAATAAACTGGGCCCACGTTATTTGCCAATCTCGTCGATAAAGAATATCATTGGTAGGGTAGGTCGCGCTGGGCGGCAAAGATATGGAGTCGTGATAGTTCCAGAAAGTGCTAAAGGGACTGCAGAGAAAAAGGTGCTTGATGCGATGAAATCAGAAGGGATTTCTATATTCCACGGAACGCTATATGAGTTGGTTACAGAGATGCGACAGCATAATTGGCAAGAGGCCTCAAGTGATCAGATTAATATCCTGCTGGAGATGTTCGGTTTTGCAGATAGTATTGACCTTATGATAACAAGAAATGCTGATGACGATGATATTCAAGCTGTCAACCCCAAACAGATTTGTCAAGCCTCTCTTGCTTACACATTGGGAACGGAGAATGACAGGCAAATGCTTGTCAGAGTTTTTGAGGCCAGATATGCAAGGATGAATGATTTAGCAGAAAGAGGAGATTACTCGTTGTTTTTGGAGACAGGGTTGTCTTTGCCACAGTATGAAGGAATTCGTGAAGCTATAAAAGAAGATGATATCGCCAGATTTGCGGAGTATGATGAATCTAAACAAGAAGAATTTCTGAGATATATCATTCCTTTGCTACAAAGAGTTGGATTACTGGATAGAGGTATTATTCCGGATCTATTCTTCAATGTTTCGTTGTCTTTCCTAAAAGGGGATACATATTCAGAGATAGCCGATAAAACGGGCATTTCTTTGGATGATGTTATGCGACTGACGAATTGTGCTCAAAATACTTTTTCGGATGGCGTTAGAGCCGCTATCACATATGTCAAGATTAAATATGAGGTTGAGAATGCTAATCTTGATGAATTTCCTGACTATCTAAAGATTGGGGTTTGGAGTTCATTCGAGTATGAATTAGTTAAGAGTAGATTGTCCGATAGAATAGCTGTACATGGAATGACCCGATACGTGAACGATATATTGGGCTTCCCCTATGCGGATTCTTTGTTCCTGAAGATGTATCCAGAGCATATTCTTAACTTCTTCAGGGTTAAAGGGTATCCCTCGTTGACAATTGAGAGTGTAGAAAGGTGGTTAAAATCATAATTGTTGAAGAGGCACTATTCAATCGAGCAATCTTAGATAAGCGAGGTGCCATAGCTATCAGTCTGCTATATGCACAAAACCGTCCGCTATCTTATTGTCTGCGTAAGCCTCCGATAAAGTACGTCTGTTAGGGCTGCCGGGTAGTGGTTACCTTTGCATCAAAGACTAAAGGCCATGATGACAAAGGAAGAGGTCGCCCAGGTGATTGCCTACTGCGACGAGAACAAGATCAGTTATAAACAGCGCCTGGCGGAACTCGGGATCAACCCATGGAACTTTTATGATGCCAAACGGTACGATGATGCGGATCAGTTGCAAGGAACTAGACCTTGACCCGCGTGAAAGGATGGAGGACATCCTGCTCCAGATCCCCGGTAACGAGAAAAGTCGGGAAACCCTTCGGAAACTCCTGCCCGACCAGTGGACTAAACAATCCAACTAGAGCCAACTCGACCCAACTTGGAGTAACTTGGCCACGTTGCCCACAACTCGAAAACAATTTATCAAGTCGTCTTTAAACTTAATCAGCAGTTTATGAAACGCATCTACTTGGATTGGGGAGTAATCAGTAATCTGAAGAAAGCGGAGTATGCTGATTTGCGGGAGTTCTTCCTGTCGCATAAGAATCGGCTGTTCTTTGTCTATTCGCCTGCCCATTTCGACGACTTGATGCGGAGTGACGGTGATCCGCGACAGAGAGAGGATCTTAATACTCTTGTGAGTTTGGTGGACGATCATCTTCTGGCGTTCGACGAGAAGAAGTTAGTGAAAGCCTATCGCGCAAAACCTTCGGACTATTATGAGGGGCGGAAGAATGAGGTGCCGATAAAATTAGCCGAGTTCGGGAAGATCCTTTCTTCGCTGGATTCGCTGTCGCCGGAAGGCGTTAACGTCGGTAGCAAACTGATGGAGTTACTTCGTCGCATTCCGCTTCCAATTCCGCATGAAATCCTTGAAAACAGTCTGGTTGGCAGTCTGCTGCCGGAGTTACCGAGCCATCCATCGGTCCTGGATGTTATTCAGTCTGCGGGATTGTTTGTGGATAAAATGCAAGGTGAAGCGAATTTTTACAAGTCATACAGATCCAATATCCATGGAAGCGGATTCAAGTTAGAGGATAACGCGGGCAACTGGACAGACACCGAGGCGATCGGCAATATCACTGATTATTTGCGCTCAAAAGGTGTCAATAAAACCTTCATGGAGTATGCAACAATGGCCTTTGATAAAACTAAAGGTGTTTCTGAATTTGAAATCTTTCTTTCAACATATGTTCTCTTGGACCTTCTGGGATACCATTCTGATAAACTGTCTAAACCCGGAAGTACGATTGACAGTGTCCTGACGGATGCCCAGCATGCTTATCTGGCTTCTTATTGTGATTGTTTCATAACCGGAGACCGTCGGCTGGCAAGCAAGGCGAAAGCATTGTATAGTGAGTTTGGAATCAGCACCCGTGTATTGTCTCCCGTTGACACGATCGTGGCGTTGCAAGATGAAATACAGAACTATGACAAGAAGTATTTCTTCTCTTTTTTGGAATGCGAACTGGAGAAACAAAGCCCTGTTGAGCGGCACGAAATAGTCTCTGAACAGGATTTGGGCTATGATGTGTATCAGTTTGACCATCGTCTGTTGGGCATTTTCTCTCGTGGGACCTTTTTTGATTGGCCCAATAAGGAAAAACAAAGAATGATCTTATTGGAAGTAGGTTCTGGGAGAAGTACTTCTTTTTTGTTTTTTGATGAGGTTGCCCTGGTCGTTGATATACTTTTCGGTTATTTAAGTGCTGAACCTGTCCCGGATTATACGTCCATCAAGGAGCAGATCGTGCAAGGCAGCAAGTCTGTTTCTGTTGTCTGGGAGATTGAGGGCGGAAAGATTATTATGAAAAATGATGCGGATTCACTCAAACCGATGCTTCTTGTTGTGCTTGATGTGGAATGAACCCCATGGAATTCTCATCGGCCAGTGGCATTCCCTGCGATCGTTGGAGAGCGGAACGATGCTGCTTGAGTGCAAGGATGTGCCTTGGGAACCGTTAGGGGAGGCGGATATCTTGAAATTCCATAATTATAAAATATCATAAAAATATTTGATATTTCTTTTATATCTAAAAAAATATAGATACATTTGCGGCTGGATAAAGATCGTAAAGTATGATTGCAACGATATCTGCCGACATAGTACGTTCGACTTCAATAGAAACAGCCGACTTGCTGGAACTACGGAGAGGACTTCAAGGTCTTATTGGGTACTTGGAGAAAGACTTTCCGGGGTTTTGGGCAAGAATCGTCCGGGGCGACAGCCTTGAGTGTGTCGTTCCTGACAGTCGGGACGCCTTGCGAATTGCCGTCTTGTTGAAACTTTTTGTGAAGATGCGCGCGGCAGGTTTTGATTGTTCGGAAATGCTGCAGCGACATGGAATCCGGTTTTCAATTGCTGCGGGAGATCTCAAGTATGCAGATAAGGACGAGGATATCATTGATGGTCCTGCGATTTATATGTCAGGAAGGAATCTTGACGAAATCAGCCGTAAGGGCAACAGAATGTCGATATTTGAGGTGGGTAGAGAACCTCGGTCACTGAGCGACGTATTGGACTCGTATGTGGCGCTGATAAGTGATTTAGTGGACTCTTACTCGGCAAAGCAAGCCGCGGTTGTCTTTTACAAGTTGTTAGGGTTCAAGGAAATTGAAATCAGTGAGCGGCTCGGTATTTATCAATCGTCAGTAAATATGCGTTCTACGAGTGCCCGGTGGGCTCTGTTGAATATGGCGATGAAGGATTTCGAACATTTTGATTTAGAGAAGGTATGTGGGTAGAATTGTTTTTGTGTCTTTTGCTGGCACATCTCGTGGCTGACTTTGTGTTGCAAACATCGGCCTCCTGCAAGAGTAAAGTGGAGAAGCATTGGCGTAGCGTCCATCATTATATTCACGCAGGCATTGTATTCGCCCTATCGTGGCTCGTATCCTTTGACTTGCGGTTTTGGTGGTGCGCACTGATTATCGGGGGCTTGCATTTGTGCATTGATGTCTGGAAGTCGTATCGAAAAGAGGATGTGACTTGGTTTTCTTTGGATCAATTGCTGCATCTGCTCCTCCTAGTCGGGGTAGCCTGGCTGTGGAGTTCCGTGTATGAATGGCACGTTCCTTTTGGCCTTGAGGCTTGGTGGATTGCCGCGGCTATTGCTGTCCTGATATGCTGGAAACCTGCCAATATCTTTATCAAGTTGGTCCTGAAGCATTATAGCGTGAATATGCCTCAGGAGAAAGATGGCGGATTCAACGCTGGGGCATTGATTGGCACGATAGAGCGTTGGCTGATTTTGGTATTTGTCTGTCTGCAGCGATATGATGCACTTGGCTTGTTGATAGCAGCGAAATCGATTATCCGCTTCGGTGACTCACAGACGAATAAGTCCGAATATGTATTGGCGGGGACCCTGTTGAGTATCTTCATTGCCGTGATGGCAGGGCTGGGGGTGATGATATCCCATAAGATTATTTGACGGATGCTGCCATTCTATGTCGTTTAATCAGTAATAGTAAATAAATAACCATGAGTTTGTTCAAAGACAAAACGCTTTTAATCACCGGCGGCACCGGCAGCTTCGGCAACGCCGTCCTGAACCGTTTCCTCCGCACGGACATCGGCGAAATCCGCATCTTCTCCCGCGACGAGAAGAAGCAGGACGATATGCGGCACGACTTCCAGGCGCGGATGCCGGAGGTGGCGCATAAGATCAAGTTTTACATCGGCGATGTGCGGAACAAATCGACCTTGAAGTATGCGATGAAGGGGGTCGATTATGTGTTCCATGCGGCGGCGCTGAAGCAGGTGCCCAGCTGCGAGTTCTTCCCGATGGAGGCCGTGAAGACCAATGTCATCGGCACGGACAATGTGCTGGATGCGGCCATCGACGCGGGGGTGAAGTGCGTGATCTGTCTGTCGACGGACAAGGCGGCGTACCCGATCAATGCGATGGGCATCACCAAAGCCATCGAGGAGAAGATTGCGGTGGCGAAGAGCCGGCTCAGCGGAGATACGAAGATCTGCTGCACCCGCTACGGTAACGTGATGTGCAGCCGCGGGTCGGTGATTCCGCTGTGGATCGACCAGATTCGGAAGGGGAATCCAATCACGTTGACGGAGCCCAAGATGACGCGGTTCATCATGAGCCTCGAGGAGGCTGTTGACTTGGTCTTGTTCGCTTTCGAACATGGCAAGAATGGCGACATCCTGGTCCAGAAGGCCCCCGCCTGCACGATCCAGACGCAGGCCGAGGCCGTGTGTGAGCTGTTCGGCGGCAAGAAGGAGGATATCAAGGTCATCGGCATCCGCCACGGCGAGAAGATGTATGAGACGCTCCTGACGAAGGAGGAGGCGGCGAAGGCCATCGACATGGGCAACTTCTACGCCGTCCCCGCCGACAACCGCGACCTGAACTACGATAAGTACTTCAAGGAGGGCGATGTGAAGCGTGCGACCATCGAGGAGTTCAATTCGGACAACACAAAGCGACTGAATCTCGAGGAGACGAAGGCGAAGATTGCGAGTCTGGAGTACATCCAGAACGAATTGAACGGGATTCCTAACATCGTCAAGTAATGAAGATTCTCGTTACAGGCGCGAAGGGGTTTGTCGGCAAGAACCTCTGTGCGCAGCTGAAAAATATCCGGGACGGGAAGGCACGGAACTACGGCGTGACCGTTGACGAGGTGTACGAGTACGACATCGATTCGACGCCGGCGGAACTGGACGCGTGGTGCGCGGAGGCGGACTTCGTGTTCAATCTCGCTGGTGTGAATCGGCCGATGGATACGGCTGAGTTCATGGCGGGGAACTTCGGGTTTGCCAGCACGCTTCTCGACACGCTTAAGAAGCACAACAACACGTGCCCGGTGATGCTTTCGAGTTCCCAGCAGGCTTCGCTGACGGGCCGTTTCGGAAACTCCGAGTATGGCCGCAGCAAGAAGGCGGGGGAGGACCTGTTCCTGAAGTACGGCGAGGACACGGGCGCTAAGGTGTTGGTGTACCGGTTCCCGAACCTCTTCGGTAAGTGGTGCCGACCGAATTACAATTCCGCCGTCGCGACGTTCTGCAACGCGATTGCCAATGACCTGCCGTATACGGTCAATGACCCGTCGGTCGAGCTCGAGTTGCTGTACATCGACGACCTGGTGGACGAGATGATCGCCTGCCTGCGCGGGGAGGAGCACCGCTGCGACTTCGACGGCCTTGGTGTTTTCCCGATCAAGGATGGCAAGTATTGCTACGTGCCCACGACGCATCGGGCCACTCTGGGCGAGATTGTGGACCTGCTGCACTCCTTTGCTGATCAGCCGAAGACGCTGATGATTCCGGAGATCCCGGAGGGGAGCTTCGCAAAGAAGCTGTATTCGACCTACCTGAGCTATCTCCCCAGGGAGAAGGTGGCTTTCCCGCTGAAGATGAACGTGGATGACCGCGGCTCGTTTACTGAGCTCGTTCACACCTTGAATGCCGGTCAGGTATCCATCAACATCTCCAAGCCGGGCATCACGAAGGGGCAGCATTGGCATAACACTAAATGGGAGTTCTTCATCGTGGTCTCCGGCCATGGGCTCATCCAGGAGCGCAAGCTTGGGACCGACGAAGTCATCGAATTCGAGGTTTCCGGTGACAACATCCAAGCCGTCCACATGCTCCCGGGCTACACGCACAACATCATCAATCTCTCTGACACCGAGAACCTTGTAACGGTGATGTACTGCAACGAAATCTTCAATCCTAATAAACCTGATACGTATTTTGAACCTGTAAAATAGATATGGCAGAATTCAAGAATAACGGGAAGCTGAAGCTTCTGATCATCGTGGGAACCCGCCCGGAGATTATCCGGCTGGCAGCGGTGATCAACAAGTGCCGGGAGTATTTCGACACGCTCCTCGCACATACCGGGCAGAACTATGATTACAACCTGAACGGGGTGTTCTTCAAGGACTTGAAGCTCGCGGACCCGGATGTGTACATGGACGCCGTGGGCACGGACCTGGGTGAGACGATGGGCAATATTATCGCTAAGAGCTACCAACTGATGGTGCGGATCAAGCCCGATGCGGTGCTGGTTCTCGGCGACACGAACTCCTGCCTGAGCGTGATCGGCGCCAAGCGTCTGCACATCCCGATTTTCCACATGGAAGCCGGAAACCGCTGCAAGGACGAATGCCTCCCGGAGGAGACGAACCGCAGGATTGTTGATATCATCTCCGATGTCAATATGGCCTACAGCGAGCACGCGCGCCGCTACCTGGCCGACACAGGCCTCCCGAAGGAGCGCACGTATGTCACGGGTTCCCCGATGGCCGAGGTGCTGCATAACAACCTTGCCGAGATCGAGGCCAGCGACATCCATGCGCGCCTCGGGCTCGAGAAGGGCAAGTACATCCTCTTGAGCGCCCACCGCGAGGAGAACATCGATACGGAAAAGAACTTCCTGAGCCTGTTCAATGCCATCAACGAGATGGCAGCGAAGTACGATATGCCCATCCTGTACAGCTGCCATCCGCGCTCGCGGAAGCGGCTGGAGGCGTCCGGATTCAAGCTCGATCCGCGTGTCATCCAGCACGAGCCTCTGGGCTTCCATGATTACAACTGCCTGCAGATGAACGCGTTTGCGGTGGTCTCCGATAGCGGCACCCTCCCGGAGGAGTCGTCCTTCTTCACGAGCATCGGCCATCCTTTCCCGGCCGTCTGCATCCGCACAAGCACCGAGCGCCCTGAAGCCCTGGACAAGGGTTGTTTCGTCCTCAGCGGCATCGACACCACCGGCCTCCTCCAAAGCGTCGACGTTGCCGTCTCCCTCATCCGCGACGGTTTCCCGGGCATCCCCGTGCCGGACTACGTGGACGAGAACGTCTCCACCAAGGTCGTCCGCATCATCCAGAGCTACGTCGGGGTGGTGAACAAGATGGTCTGGCGGAAGTTCTAGTATCCTAACGACTTGAGCCGTACCGCAGATCTTTTCATGACCCTCCTCCGTGCCGGCCTCTGGGAACAGAGTGTCCGGCTTTTGCCATTTGAGTCGGTGGATTTTGAGGCGCTGTTCGAGCTGGCCGATCAACAGTCGGTCGTCGGGCTGATTGCGGCCGGGCTGGAGCAGGTGGAGGACCGGAAAGTGACCAAGCCGGAGGCATTGCCTTTCTTGAAAAAGGTCTATTCGCTGGAGAGTCGCAATCAGGGGATAAACAGTTTCATTGAAGAGCTGTGTGGCAAGATGAATGCGGCTGGGATTCAATCGGTGCTGGTGAAGGGGCAGGGGATCGGCCAATGCTATGAGAGACCGCTGTGGCGGGCCCCGGGCGATGTGGACCTCCTGCTCGATGCGGAGAATTATGAGAAGGCGAAGGCCTTCTTGAGCCCGTTGGCATCCTCTGTCGATAAGGAGATGGACGAGAGCAAGCATCTCGGAATGAAGTTCGATCCCTGGAAGCTGGAACTGCACGGAACCTTGCATGGGCATATCTCCAAGGAAGCCGATGCTGTCGTGGATCAGGTTCAAGACGAGATGTTTACGCGCGGGAGTTTCCGCGTTTGGAAGAATGGGGCAACCGATGTCCTCCTTCCGGATGCCGACAGCGACGTCATCTTTGTCTTCTCCCATATCCAGCAGCATTTCTTCCGGGGCGGGATCGGCCTCAGGCAGATCTGTGACTGGGTCCGGTTGCTCTGGACTTATCGGGATTCTATCGATAGGAGTCTGCTGGAGCGGCGGATCCGCGAGATGAAGATGATGACGGAATGGAAGGCCTTCGCGGCTTTCGCCGTGAATTTCCTGGGCATGCCCGTGGAGGCGATGCCGCTATATGATGCTTCTGACCAGTGGAAACGTAAGGCCCGTCGGATCAGCGTATTCATTCTTCGCGTCGGCAACTTCGGCCACAACCGGGACGGCAGCATTTACACGAAATATCCCTACGTGGTCTATAAGGCCATCTCCCTGGGCCGACACATCGGCGACTTCTTTGAGCATCTGTTCATCTTTCCCTTGGACTCCCTGCGAGTCTTTGGAAGAATGATCACCGGAGGAGTTCGGGCGGTAGCGAGAGGGGAGTAGGTCGAGATACCTTTCTGAGGAGAGTTTAAGCGCTTTAATTTATAATGAACGCCATATCTGCACTATCGATGATGGTTGGTATAACCAGCCTATTCTTGTCTGTAATACTGGGGTATGTGCAGACAATCCATGGGAAAAGGCTTTGCTGGTATACTAAACAATACAGGAATCGTACCTGGTTGTTATTGTTTAACACATCTAGGCGGATTGTCATTGCGAAAGACTTTTATAAACAACTGAAAATAGATGAGCCTTCGATAATTGGTTATTCTGTACTTCGTTCAAGATTCGTCGAGGACCCAAAACTAATTCCTTCGGATGGTTCCGTTATTATCGGCTTTGAGTATATTGAGCCTAAGGGGTTTATTCTTATTGAGATTAAGACAAAGACCAAGAAAGATATTGAGATGAGCGGATTTCTATTGAATGGTGATATCGTTCATAGACGTTATAGTTTGGGTGCTCTTTCTCATTGTTTTATTGTTGAGTATCTGATGTTTGTTATCCCCATGTCATTTATGTCTGCCGGTTTACTATTGTTAGGGGAAGTGGATGGGACTATCTCAGGTAATGGAACAATTTGGGTCGTGATGACATCAACCGGCATCCTTGGCATGTTTGTTTTTATTTTTTTTGATACTTATCGTAGGATTCCCGATACCGTTTTCCATCGAGCTAGTCGTGCTGTTCGGAATCGAATTAAGGATTTGCGGGAACGAAGGATAGATGTTGTATGGAATTGTTTTGAAAAGAAAGGCAATCAAGTAATATTGGAATTGAAAAACACGGGGGCCAAGTTGTTCCGTTGTCTTAAGAATTGCCTTCGGAGAATGATGCGGGTTATTTGCAAGACTGCAAAACAATTGTGCAAAATTGCAGCATTATCAAGAAAGAAAAAAAATAATCAAAGTCGATAGATATATCAGATTAGCATTAAGACTCACATCCTATGGAATTCGATAACGTATTACATAGAAGATACTCTTGCCGAGCTTTTTCCCCGAAGCAGGTAGAACAAGCGAAGATCGAACGCATCCTCGAGGCCGGCAGGATTGCGCCCACGGCCGTGAACAAGCAGCCTGTCCACGTGTGGGCTGTTACTAATCTGGATGTGCTGGATGCTATCAAGGGCGTAACGCGCTCCAACTACGGCGCATCGCTGATCCTAGTCGTTGGTTGTCGTCCTTCCGATGCCTGGGTCCGCCGATACGACGGCAAGAACGGTGCCGAAGTCGATGCCTCCATAGTTGCAACCTACCTTATGCTCGCAGCAGAAAACGAAGGTTTGGCAACCCTCTGGGTGGGTTCCTTTGATCCCGCATTACTGAAGGATATTCTCCCCGACACGGCCGGATATGAGCTGGTTGCGATGATTAATGTGGGGTATCCTGCCGATAATAGCGAACCCTCGGCTATGCACGGGAGCAGGATTCCAATGGAGGAATTTGTGACAATTCTCGACTGATACGAATCGTTGAACTGACAGTCTCCAAGTAAGTCACTAACTGTAGAAAAAACCAATTATCTAAATACTATGAGATACCTTGAACTTTGCACCTTGACCGGTTCCCAGATCGATGATCTGCTGGGACTTATGAAAGAGTTGAATGCGGAAATCCCCGTGACCGCGCAGATGCAGCAGCGTGCCGTGGCTTCGCCGGGAACGCGGATCTTCGTCGCGGAAAACGATGAGAAGCACATCATCGGATGTGCCACCTTGTGTGTCTTTGAGTCACCCACTGGGCGGAAAGCCAGTGTCGAGGATGTCGTGGTCCTGCCGGCCTATCGGGGCCAGGGAATCGGCCGCACGCTCCTGGAGCGAATCATCAATTTTGCCAGAACCAAACTCGCTCCCATTGATCTTCGACTCACCTCGAACCCCACTCGTACCGAGGCCAACGCGCTTTATCAGGCACTGGGCTTCGAGAAGCGCGACACGAATGTGTATAAGATGGAAATCAAGTAATGAATAACTATTCATGACTATGAAAAAAGCTTTTTACCTTTTACCCCTCGCCCTGCTGGTGGCAGCGTGCGGCAACGAGGCCCCCAGCATTGACGACCTGGAAGAAAACTCCGCACCCCTTGTGGAGCAGGTTCTTACGGAAGATGACACCGATGCTTTGTCTCATCGTTTGGACCGCTACACCCTGGACAAGCAAACGGATGAATTGACCTACACCGGCACCGCTAAAGTCACTGAATTTAAGAAGACCACGGCTGAGGATGGCACCGTTCACGTGGATAGCACGAAGTACTACGTGGATGTGGAGATTAATTTCCACGGCAAAGATTACGACAAGTACACGGTGAATGTGTATAAGAATGAGTAATAGGGAGTTATGATCTACGACCATATCAAGAACATCCGCCTGTACAAGGGTTTGACGCCGGCGTTGGATCTGGCGCTGGAGTACATCGAAACTGTTACGCCCGACGTGGAGGTGGGTTCGCATCCGCTTGACCTGGGAGTCAAAGCCATCGTGAGCGAGGGCACTACGAGCCTCGTGAACCCGAAAGGCTACGAGGCCCATCGGAAGTATGCCGATGTCCAGCTCGCACTTGCCGGCACGGAGTTGATTCGTTGCAAGCCCCTTCCTCAAGTGACGGAAACGATCCCGTACGACGAGGCAAAAGACGCGGCCCGCTATGCAGATTGCCCTGGTGCGGACCTGGTCATTGGCGAGGGCTACTTCCTCGTGGTCTTCCCGGATGACGCGCATGAGCCTGGCCTGGCGGTAGATGAGATCTGCGCCCCCGTGAAGAAGGTGGTCATGAAGGTTCCGGTGGAATAGGTATGGACTTCAACACGCTCATACTGAACCGGTATTCCTGCCGGGCGTTCTCCGCGAGCCCGGTGGAGCAGGAGAAGATAGAGCGGATCCTTGAAGCCGGCCGCATTGCCCCTACGGCCGTAAATAAGCAGCCTGTCCATGTCTGGGCGGTCTCCACTCCGGACACGCTGGAGGCCATTAAAGGCGTAACGCGCTCAAACTATGGGGCGCCCTTGCTTTTGATTGTGGGTTGCCGCCCTGCCGATGCCTGGGTTCGCCGTTACGATGGCAAGAATGGGGCGGATGTCGATGCTTCCATCGTTGCCACCTACCTGATGCTCGCGGCCGAGAATGAGGGCTTGGCGACCCTGTGGGTGGGTTCGTTCGATCCCGCCCTGCTTTCCGGCTTACTCCCTGGCACCGAGGGGTATGAACTTGTCGCGATGATCAATGTGGGGTACCCGGCGCCCGAGAGCGCCCCGTCGGACAAGCATGGGCAGCGAATTGGGATGGACGAGTTCGTGACGAAGCTTTGAGCACGGCTGAGGTGACAAAAAAGGCCCGAAATGTAACATGCGCCGTGCTGGAGCACGCGGGAGGTGACGAAATGAGGCAAAAACGTAACTCGCGCCGTGCTGGGGATGTTGCCACTCCTGGGGATGTCTCCACGAGCAATCGTTACACCGTCACCCCTACGAACATCCACCTCGAATCCTCCTTCACGGTCTCGAAGGAGGATTTCGAACAGGAACTCCTCTCCATGCGCGAACAGCACCCCGACAGCCAAGTCTGGAACAGGTCCATCGAATCGCTCAAGCGCGAATGGGCGGCGCACAACGCCTTCCACGCATTGGGCATCGCCCGCAAACAAACGGCCCATGCGGACTTGAATTGGCCCCAACCCTGGCTGATCCGCGTAGCCTATGACCTAATAGGCCGTGCGGTGTGGCCATTCATAAAATGAAAATAGGTTATGCCTTTTCTCAAGGGGACGTGGATGATGAGGATTACGGTTGCGAAAAGAGTTGGCCTCAAATGTACGCAACGAGTGACCTGGGGTTCGCAATTGCGGATAATAGCCGCCCATAATGTTCGCAATTGAAACCCCGTGAGCATAGGAAAGAATAGAAAGAGTCACCCCCAATGGAAGGTGACTCTTTTTGCGGATGGGAAAACAGTCAGCGGATGAGGCCGCTCAAAGGACTACGTTATCTTTCGAAGACGCGTCCGGATGGTTTCCTTCGAAACCTTCAGAATCTTTGAGATGATTCTGACTGTTTCCCTGACGCGTTTGGATTCCAAACGAACGTCAAAGGACAACTTGGTTGAGAATTTGACCATGCGATTAGTAAAGGGATTATCAAGTACTACAGATTCCATTGGATTAGTAATGAGGACCATTACCTCAGGGAGTACGCATCCGCTTTAGAAAAAAGTAGAGCATCCTTCCATTCCGGAAAAATGCTCTATGTTAAGAATTCGCCCTTTCTCAAGGGGCTTCCCTTTACTACTTGCAAAGTTAACACTATTCTAGGAACAGACAAACCATTTGAGAGATTTCTAGATCGGAATAGTTCGGTCCAATGACGGGCTCCCTTAGTCCTTCAACACCCTTCCCGCGCCCATGTACCGCATCATGAAGTAGGGGGAGGTGGAGCGTTGAATCTCAACGCCGTTCGATGTGGAGGCGTGGATGAAGCGGAACATGCCGCGCTCGAGATCCACATCCACGACGATTCCCACATGCCCGATGTTGCGGATGTTGTTTCGCGCTCCAAAGAACACCAGGTCTCCTTTCCGTAGTTCCGAAAAACTCTCCACCGGGGTGCAGTCTTTGAACTGCATCACGGAATTGTGGGGCAGGGTGTAGCCGAATTCCCGAAAGACGTAGCTTGTAAAGCCCGAACAGTCAAAGCGTTCCGGGCCGGACGCGCCGAGCCTATAGGGAACTCCTATGAAAGTTTTGGCGTAGTCCAGAAGCTCATCCACGAGCTCGCGGGGCTGAGCGGGTTGCGAGAAAACTTCGTTGGAGGAAGCGCGGATCCCTTCATTAGATTTCGGAACAGTTACGCCCGACCGAACCATATCAATCGAGTCCATCACCGCCTGGGCCCGGGCCCGTGACTTGGCAATCTCCACGGAATCCGTAAGGGGCGGAATGATCTTCCCGGCCGGCTCCCGAGCCGCGCTTCGCTCCCGCGCCCCCGCCGTCCGCTGCGAAACAGACGCCCGCTGCAACGCCGGTTCGCGCCGCGTAATACCACACGACGCGACCGCCAGGAGGGTCAAAAGGAGGATTCCGAATCTTTTCACGGCTGCAAAGTTCGCAAAATCTTCCCATTTTGCAAAAATCGAGCCTGCCTAAGGCCACGACCCGGCCGGGTGCCTACTCTCTCAGCTCCAAGAACACATCGTGAACCAGGAACCCGTTCCCCCCGAACAAATCGGCAAAGGCGCAATACGAGAACCCCGCATCATCTTTGTCCGCGGCCAGGCGGAAATGCCGGAGCTTGCCGTTGGAAGACCCTTCCGCATAGCGGGGCTCCAAAACCCCGTCGCATTCCAAGGCCGCGTCGATGATGCCGGCGCCATGGTTCCGCCAGATGGATCCGAACTGATACTCAAGCACGTCGGTCCCTAAGGGGTACGCCCCTACGTGAATCCGGTAGGAGTTCAGATAGGACGTCTCGCCCTTTTCGGCATACCGGTCAATCCCGAAATCGTCGATTTCCACGGTCTGGTGGTACACTTTGTACTGGTTGTATGCATTACCGGCCTGCGTCAGGTAGAAGCCGGGGAGGCTGGTGACTGCGGTGTTCTCCCAGAAGTAGGCGACCGGGGTCAGGAGTTCCTCGATGGGAGAGCGTCCTCCCGCCGGAACCGCCATGCCACCAACCTTGTAACCAGAGCCTTCTGCGTGGATGTACGGCCCCACAGCCCCAATCAAATAGATCTCCAGATAGCCCATATCCACGGGCGAGGACTTCTCGCCGGTCTCCGCGTGGACGATCCGCGCCTTGAGCGGGAACCGCCCATACCCGGTGTACGAAGCGGGGTTCTCCACCGCCGTCACGACAAGCTTATCAGGCAACGCTTCGATGGTAAACTCCTTCGGCCCCTCGACCTCATAGGCAAACTCGGTCTTGATGGGCAGCGGAAGTTCCAGTGAAAGCGTGGACCCATTGACAGAGAATGTCTTACCGGCGCGATAGGATGTCAGCCCCAGTGCGGCGGAAGGCTGGATTCCCACTGCCGCCAGATACTCCGGCTCTGCCTTCAAGGCCTCGTACACGGGCAGGTTGTTCTCGATGACGCCAAGGCTTTGTCCGGCCATGGACGCAAAGGGATTGAGGATGGCCAGGTCGGTCAGGGCGGCGGAAAGGTTCGCCGAGGGGGCACCTGCATAGGAGGCTGTGCCGATGATGGCACCGTCTCCCACCGGGAGTTCCTTCCCATGGGCATAGAGGCGCTTGACCTGGAAGGTGATCGGGACGGTCAGGAGTTGCAGGTCGTCGTCCCGCATCCGGAGGAGGACCCCGTCGACGAAGTCGCCGCAGCCGGAGATCCAGATCCAGTCCACCGGGTACAGCAGCCGCTTGATGAGGTCCAGGTCGAACTTCTTCCGCTCGGCGCCCGTGAATTCGGTCCCATCGGCCCGGAAATACCGGAGCATGCCCTTCTTCACCGTTCCGTCCGGCGACAGAGTGTACAGGTCCATGCCGAACTTGAGCAGGGGAGCGAGAATGTCGATTTCCACCTCCTGCGACCCGACTTCGGCGCCAGCGGCGTTGAAGTGGTGCAGGACGACGGTCCCAGTTCCGGCGGCAAGACCCGCGAGGCCGATGTTCATCAGGGACCCCGCGACACCAACTTCCCGTACCTCCAGGATTCCCTCGCTGCCAGCCTTCACTTCGGCGTCCACCCGGACGATGCCGCCCCGCGGGACCACTTGCAGGTATCCCGTCTGGGCAACATAAACCGGTGCCTCGGTCAGAATCACCTCCAGGGTAGTGGGCCAGGAGGCCGTGACGGTCCGCTGGTCAGTGGCATTCTTCGCCTCCGAGCCGGCCGTCACCAGGCAGGTCATGCCATCCTGGAGGTTGTCGGCTGCCTGGAGCCGCACGTGGCCCGTGGCGATGCCGTCGGCATCGGCCGAATACGAGATGGAGGTCACGGAAAGCCGTCCCGCAGGGCTGCAGGAGGCCGAAATCTCCTCTTGCGGCAGGTTCGTCACGAAGTACAGGTCGATGCTTTCCCCGGGCATGACGCTGGGGGATTCCGTCCCGGAGAACTTGAAGAAATGCGACGCCGGGTTCGGGTCGTCCGGCCCGGGCAGGACGATCTTGATGGTCTTGAACAGGTTTCGGACGATGTCAAAGTCCGAGCGCATGTCTGTCCTCCCCAGGTAGATCGCATACCCCAGGTTCTGGTATTCCCCGCCGGCGCGGGTTACCTTGACTGACAGGTCGATGTACGTGCAGTTCCGGAGGGCTTCGAAGCCGAGGTCCTTATAGACAGTCTTCCAGCTCTCCGCTCCTTCCTTGTACCCCTGGCAATTTTCCAGCATGTACAGCGTGACGGCATGGCCGCTCCCGCCCTGCTGGATCTCGTCCAGGTCCTGTTCCGTGGCCCGGTCGTATTCCACGAGCTTGGACGGGTCGTCCTGCCGGTAGTTTTCGACGAAGAAGGGCACCTCCGTGTTGGCGTTTTCCACAATGATGTGCATCGCCTGCACGTGCCATCCTTCCTCCTCGATGCGCGAAAGGTCGAACCAGAGGTTGTACTTCGCATACAGCTTCTTGACGGGGATTTCGAGACCGTCGCCCGGGGAGGTAAGGTAGACGCCCTCCTTGATGCCGGCCATCGGCATTCCGTAACCTTCCGTTTCCAGCCGCTTGAGTTCGGAGGGGTTCCGGCTGATGAACCGGAGCGCCTCCAGCTCCGCCTTTTTCAGGCCCGGGCGGGCGTAGGATTCCAGATCCATGTCGCCATAATTGACAATGGCGTAGATGTCCAAGGTGACGCCGGTCGGCAGGGACCAGCTGAAGTTCTTCGCCTTGGGGAAGGCGGCGATGGGCTCTCCGTCCTTCGCGCCGGTATAGGTGAGGATGGTGCCCGTCTTCGCGTCGAGGGCGAAGAGGGCGGCTTTCTGGAAGTTCTCGACCTCGATGTCCACGATGGACCGGGTGCCGTCCGCAGCCTCGTTCTCCCGTCCCAAAGAAACGGGGATATTGACATAGCGGGCCTCCGTGCCCGGCCGTTCCGGCTCGGCCTCGCGACAGGCGGTGAAGGGGAGGACAGCCCCGATGAACAATGCGATTAACTGGGTTGTTTTCATTTTCTTAGGATTCATTTCTTGAAGGGTCAATGCAAGTCGGTCTCGCCGCCGTCATCCCACCCGTCGCTGATATGCAGGCCGGTCTGGGAGTCGATGAGGTCGTTGTCGTGTTTCCAATCGTCGTACTGCAGTCCGTCGGGCAGGAAGCGGAGGGTCCAGTCGTACCGGGCATTCCGCAGGATGTCGAAATCCGTGACCGCATTCCGGCCCAGATAGCTCCGATAGACGATGGTCCCCAGGATGGTTCCGGTGCCTTCCACCGTTGTTTCCAGGTAGGTGAGCCGGTTGCTTCGGGCGCGGACTTCGTCGTTCGCGTCGGGGCTCTTCTCCCGGGAAGTCTGGATTCCGCCGATGGTGCCCTGCCGGTTCTCCGGCACGTAGAAGACGAAGCTCCCGGACGCCGTTCCGGTACCGTCGTCGAATTCCTGCTGGTCCCACTCCTCGTCCCTGACCGCTTCGCCGAAGGGACGGAGCACCCGGTTGAGGTTGCACACCCGGACGCTCCGGATGGCCGCGTCTTCCCATTCGCAGGAAAGATGGGCGGTCACCTTGGCGAGGAGCCGCTCCACGGGTATGACGGTCCCATGACCAGGGTAGTCCAGTGTTCCTGCCATCGGCAGGCCCCGGGTGGCAAGGGATTCCGCCCCTTCCGTATACGAAGGAATCCGGTAGGTCAGTGATTCCAAGTCGCTTTCCAAGCGGGGGAGGGATGCCGTCATGTCGCCCATGTTCACCAGGGCATAGAGGGTATAGGTCTGGCCGGGATCCAGTTCTAGGACCATTGCGTCCAGGGCGGTCGTATAATGCTGGCAGTCGGCGAGAGCCCCTCCCGCGTACGCAGCGAGGGTGACCGACGTCTTCTTCGTTTCGATATCGGGCGCCGTCAGGAGCGAGCGGGTAGGGACTTCGCAAAAAGCCGTGTCCAAGGTCCTGAAGACCGTTTCCGGACGCTCCCGGCTGCAGGAAGCCAGGAGCAGGAACGTGAGGACTGAAAGAATGGATTCTCTTTTCATAATTCTCGGTTTATTGTTCGATCAGCGGGAAGGTCGTCCCTTCTTCCCAGTCCGCGACCCGGACATCGACCAGGCCCCGGGCCAGGTCGATGGCGACATAGATGTCTTGCAGTTCTTCTGTTTTCCAGTTGTATCCGAGCCGGTCGATGTATTCGCCCAGCGGGAAGCGGTTGGCGCCGGCCCCTTCCGGATGGATCGTCACCGCGAGGCGGTTGTCGCCCTGCCGGGGGACACGGAAGGTGACGATGCTCTCTCCCTCTCGGGGAATCGGTGTACACCGGAACTTCCCCTCTACGGGCGAGAAGTCCAGGAGGTCGAACCCGCAGGAATTTCCTTCGACCAGGAACTGGCAGTTCCGGACGATGTCCGCGCTTTTCCGGATGTCCAGGAACACGGTGGCGAACTGCTTCCGGAAGGTGACGCTGGCATGGGCCATGTCGCCGGTCGCATCGACCTCCCCGGCCCAGGCGTAGAGGGAATCGGCCTCGAATCCCGGCGGAATGCGCATGTGGCGGCCCTCCGCGAAGGCTTCCCGGTAGCCGGTGCAGGCCGATACGGTCAGCATCCCCTTCGGGACGGGTTTGGTCCAGGCGGGGCGGGCTTCTTCGATGCGGATCCGGTCCCGGAACAGCCGGTCGTCCCGCCAGCCCAGCAGTTCCGCTTCACCGGCCGCGTCGGGGTCGGTGAAGGAGACCTGCAGGTAACAGGGACAAGGGCCGCGGTCTTCCTTGATCGAGCAGGCCGTGCCGGCCGCTAGGAGGACCAGACAGGCGGGAATGAGCAATCTGTCCATGGTTCAGGAGATTTCAGTGACGTGGTAGTCGGGGGACCAGTCGTCCGGGGAGGTACTGAAGGTGACATCGATGGCGCCGGGCTCGTCCTGCTCCGGGTCCAGGGATCCCAGTTTCCGGATGACGGCTTCCTCGATGAGATAGACCTGGTTGCGCTGCGATACAGGGAGCGTGACGGAGTAATAGTAGGTCTGCTCGCCGATCTGCGCCTCCAGGACCAGCCGCGTCATCCGCCGTTCCCAGGTCCCGGACCGGGTGTCCCGGGCCGCCGGCCAGGGATTCGGATAGAAATAGAAGACGTGTTCCTGCGTGTGGGGACGGCCGGCCGAGACGGGGATGTCGAGTCCGGTCTCGGCCAGGAGTCCGTCCACACCCGCGTCGGACTGGAAGCCCATCCGGTTGTACCAGGCGGAGGCCCCGTAATAGAGGTCGGCGACGTCGCAGTCGCTTCCGTAGCGGGAAAACCCATAGCAGTTGGTCAGATAGATTCCCTTCAAATGGAAGGGGAGCGCCGCTAGAGTGGGGTTGTCGAACTGGACGGAAATCTTTTGGATGCCGGCCTTGCATACCAGCCGGTCCACGTCGATCCGCTGCTCCCGCCCGTCCGGGTCGGGCACGGTGACGGTCCGGCTCCCGGCCATCACCAGCCGCCCGGGGGCGTTTTCGCTGAGACCGCATTCCGCCTCGTCGAGCATATCGGGATCGGAGTAATCATCCGGGTCGAAGTCCGCCGGGGGATTGACCACGGCGAAGGCCGTGTAATGGCCCGCCTGGAGCGTCTTCTTGATCGCCGACCCGGAAGACGAGGTCCCGGATTCGAGAAGCCGTCCGTTCCGATACAGCAGCAATGCCCAGTCGTCCACCGCGGCCTCGCCGGCCGTCCCGGTCCCGCGGGTCGTTTCTCCGAGGACGGAGAACACGACCTCCACGCTCCCGGGATTGGGCGGGGCCGCCCGGTGGCAGGCTCCCAGGACCAGGAGCCCGCCCAGCAGGACCGTGAGTTTCGCTTTCATCGCTGGCTCAGAGGATGACGGTTCCCATGTTCAGGCCGAGTTCCCACTCGTTGACGGTAATCTGCACGGTCGCGTCCCCGGTCTCGATAGGCTTGTAAGGCACGTCGCCAGGCCGGTGCCGGAGGACCAGTTCGTCGATGACGTAGGTCTTGTTCCGTTCCAGGACGGGCAGCACTACCGGGTAGTATCCCTTCTTCCCTTCGAAGGTCACTTCGACGACGAGCAGCGTGTGGCGGGGTGCCCAGGCTGCCTCATAGGTGTCGTCCTTCGTCGGGTTCGGATAGGGGTAGAACATGTGTTCATTCACATACGGCTTCGAATTGTCGACGGTCACGGACTTGATCCCGTCGTAGAGGAGATCGTCGAACATGTCGTCCATGTGCCCGAGTTTGTTCACCCAGGTCTCGGGGGTCCCATCCGCCGTGTAGGTGTTTCCGCTGGCGACATTGATCAGATAGATTCCGTCGATGGCGACGGATTTCCCGGCCAGTGCGTACTGGAAGTCGGTGGAGATCTTCTTGACGGAGACCCGGGAGACGATGCGTTTGACCGTGACGGGCACGGTACCGCCGTCCTTGAGTTCCTGCCTGGTGAATCCGCTCATCACGAAGGAGTCGGTCGTGTTCTCCCTGAGCCGGCTGACTTTCTCCTTGAGCTCCGTTTCCGTGGTGATCTCCTTGAGCGAAGGCGCATTCACGAGGGCCCAGACCGTCCGTTCGCCCGAGGTGGCCGTGAGCTGGGCGGTCATCGCCTCGCCGGCATCCTGATAGTCTTCCAGCTTGTCGTTGTCGAAGACGAAGACCTGCAGGTTTCCGACCTTCGATTCGTTGTCGTAGGTCACGGAGGTGGCGCGGGTAGGGGCCGTTCCGAGGATGGTGACGTTCACTTCGACGGGCTTTCCGTCCAGGTCGGCCTTCTCCCGGGTGCAGGAGCCGAGGGCCAGTGCGGCCAGAGCCGCGGTAACAAGATAAGGGGTTTTCATGGATTGAAAAAAGGTTAGGGTTTGAATGTCAAGTTGTTGTCGTTTTCGTCCGGCTCTCGGTCCAGGCCGTACCGGCGGATGAGTCCGGATATCTCCGGGTCCAGGTTCCCGCGGTGTACGAAGGAAGGGTTCAGCCGGCAGGCCTTCAGGTAGCTCTCGACGGCCCTCCGGTCGTCGCCCCGCCGGCTGTACAGGATCGCGAGGAGATACAGGACCTTGTCGGTCCGTTCCATCGGCTCCAGGACCTCCAGGGCGGAGGCGTTGTAGTCCAGGGCGCAGAAAGCGACGGCGGTGTTGTAGTCCTTGTAGGGTCGCAGGAGGGTGACCGCCTGCTCATACTCCCGGTCCCGGATGGCCTGGAGACCCCGCATATAGGCCGTGTCCACCACGGTGGTATGGACGGTATCCTTCTGCAGGCCTTTCCGGTGCAGGTGGAAGTCAAACCGGACCGTCCGGAGCCGGGGATACAGGCTTTCGCGGATGTGCCGATAGGAGGGGAGCCGCTGGAGCCGCTGCTCCCGCAGGTCGGGTTCCCGGATGGAGGCCGTCTGCGCGTAGTCCTCCTTCTCCTTGCCGCTCAGGGCGCCATCCTCCCGCACGAGCGCATCCAGCATCGACCAGTTCTCCGGATTGTTCCTGGAGAGCAGACGGATCTCCGTCGGCGCATCCTCCTGGTACGTGTCGTCCAGACCAATGTGGAATCCGCTGCGCCGGACGGAGTCCCTCCAGTGCTTCAGGAAGCCCTCGAAGTAGTCCGAGACACTCTCCGACCGCCGCATGGACAGCCTTCGATTGTGCTCGTACGAGCCTTCCGGCGAGCAGGAGGCCGTGACGACGATGGAGTCCAGGTCAAAGTCCCGGTGCTGCAGTAGGCTCCGGAGGTTGCCCTCGATGCGGGCCATTTCCTCCCGGTTGTGGCCAGTCTCCTTCCGGATCTCGGCGCGGCCCTGCTCGAAGTCGATGTAGCAGGCCGTGTTGGCCTGGACCCGGCGCTCGACGATGACGGTCTTGTATCGGATGGCGTCATCGCTGAGGCCGCTGATGGAGCTGATATAGAAGGTCAAGGGATCGGTCCGGGGTACCCGGTAGATCCGGCGGTCCTCCTCGAAGATGTCGCCCGACAGCAGGACGGTGGCTTTGCGGAGCGAGGGCCGCACGTGGATGGATTGCACGTAGTCGTAGAGGATATCCCCGTCGGGACTCACGATGACCGTGTCCAGCCGGAGCCCTTCCGTGACGATGGGCGCTTTTACGTATCGGCGGAACATCTCGTCCTTTCGGCCCACCTTCCGCCGGTTCCTCCGCACGACCAGTTGGTTGGTGTAGTGCGTCAGCGCCTGCTGCTCGGTAATCCCGTAGTGCGACCGGAATTCATCGTCGGAGACGGTCGTCGAGTCGGTCTTGTATCGGTAGATGTCCGGCAGGTTCCGCCGCAGGAACATCTCCAGTTGGAAGCGGTCGACGAAATGCGTCGAGTCGGCCGCGATGGAATCGAGGAACCGCCGGTAATGTTCGTATCCTTTCAGCTGCGCCTTCCGGTAGCCTTCGCCTGTAATCAGGATCGGGTCCAGCCGGAGACTGTCCTCCGCCACGAAAAGATCCGGATAGAAGCGGAGCTGCCAGTCCCGGTCCTGCATCGCTTCCGGTACGATGATCCGGAAGTTGAGGTCCACCTTGCCGCTCCGTTCCGCGACGTTGCGGAAGCGGGCCGTAATCTTGGCCGCCTGGATGACATCCGTGGCGACCATCTCTCCGTTCTCGTCCTTCACGGCCCGCATGATCAGCACTTCGTTTCCGTCCGGGTCTTCTACGACCATCGTGTCCCGGCGAGGTTCCCCGCCCATCGCGATCTCCGGCAGTTCCTTCTCGTCGGCGATGACCATCTGGGCGGCCAGGGACTGGCGGCGGAGCCGTTCCAGTTTTCCCTGGGAGCCGCAGCCGGCGACGAGAAGGACGGCCAGGAGGACCGCACCAGTCAACCGCGTACGCATGATGCTACAGGAATCTTTGGGGTTGCACGGGATCGTCGTCGGAGGGGAGGATGGTCACGCGCCGGGCCAGGATTTCCCAGCCGCTGCGCTCGGCGCCGTCGGCCATCGTGAAGCGGAAGGTGCGCACCCGACCGGCCACCTGGACGATGACGCCCTTGCCGATCAGGTGCAGTTCCGGCATGTTCTTCCCTTCCCAAGCCGTGATGTTGAACCAGGTCACGTCCACGACGGGGTTGTTGCCGCGGTCCTTGTAGGAGTATTCGGTGACGAGGGAGAAGCGGCACACCTGGGAGTCGCCGACCCGGTTCAGGGAGGACTGTCCCACGATGCCGCGGAGTTCGATCTTGTTCAGAAATTCCATTGCAAACAGGTTTATAGGGGTTGTACTTGGGCCGTCGGACCGGGCGCGCTTCCGGTTTCAGGCCGGGACAAAGGTAGGGGAGAAGCCGATGAAAGGCCGCGGAAATGGACCTCCGGAGCGCATCTTTTTATGATTCTTGCCCGGATTGCATGTTTCTTGCCCGGACAGGACGCAGAAAAATCGGGCGTAAGAATAAATCTTGCCGCGCGGGTTTCCCGTTGTTTCAAAGAAACGGTAAAACCCGCGCTATTTTTCTTGTCTTCCTTGGAATAACCCGGCGGAAAGGCCATCTTCATGCGGTAAAACGCGGATGACTATGAAGTACAGATTGGAGGAAACCGTCCCGCACTGTCTCGAGTGCGGCAACCCGCTGCCCTATGGTCGGAAAGACCGGAAGTTCTGCTGCCCGGCCTGCAAGAACCGAAACCACAATCGGGAGGCCCGGCGGTGGCGTTACCGGTACACCTCCATCATCGGCATCCTGGAGAAGAACCACGAGATCCTGCGCCACCTCATCCAGATCGGCGTCCGTTCCATCCCGAAGGAGGAACTCATCCAGCTGGGCTACCGCATGGGCTTCGTGACCTCCAGCGGCCGCGACGGCCGCCGTACGGTCTGCCGCTGCTTCGATATCGTCTTCATCGACACCGAAACCCGCCTCGCGAACCTCGCCATCGAGGACCTCCCCTGGGCCCGCGACGAGGCCGCCGGGGCCTAGGCACAAAAAAAGATGCTGACTCCTGCAGAGCCAGCATCTTAACATTCACAGCCTTAAACCCTTACGCGGCCTTCTGCTTCTTCTGCGGGTCCTTGAAGAGGATCCAGAAGAGGACGCCCACGACGAAGGCGTAGCCGGCGAAGATGAACCAGGCCTTGGGCCAGGAGGGGTTCGCGGCCTTGTACACGGTGGCGTCCACGACGGCGCCGGCGGCAAGGGTGCCGATGGTGGCGCCGAAGCCGTTGGTCATCATCATGAACAGGCCCTGGGCGCTGGAACGGATGTCCTCGGCGGCGTTCTGCTCCACGTACAGGGAACCGGAGATGTTGAAGAAGTCGAACGCGAAACCGTACACGATGCAGCTCAGGACGAAGAGGAGGACGCCCGGCATCGCCGGGTTACCGAGACCGAAGAAAGCGAAGCGGCCCACCCAGGCGAACATCGCGATCAGCATCACGTTCTTGATGCCGAAACGCTTCATCGCGAACGGAATCAGGAGGATACACAGTGTCTCGGAAGCCTGGGAGATGGCGATCAGCGCGTTGGAGTTCTTCACAGCGAACGTGTTCGCGAGAGCAGGGTCCGCGGCGAAGGAGCCGAGGAACGTGTTCGCGTAGCCGTTCGTGATCTGCAGCGAGGCGCCCAGGAGCATCGAGAAGATGAAGAAGATCGCGAACTGCGGATCCTTGAACAGCGTGAAAGCCTTCAGGCCGAAAGCCTCGGCGAGACTCTCGTTCTTCTTGGTCTTGTCGATCGGGCAGTGCGGCATCGTGAGCGCGTAGCCGGCCAGCACGAGGGACAGCAGGCCCGAAGAGATGAGCTGCGTGTAGCTGTCCTGCATCGCGACCCCGCCGATGTGCAGGAAGTTGGTCACGAGCATCGAGCAGATGAAGCCGACGGTGCCGAACACCCGGATGGGCGGGAATTCCTTCACCGGGTCCATGCCTTCCACGGCCATCGCATTGTAGGACACGGAGTTCACGAGGGCGATGGTGGGCATGAAGAAGGCGACGCTCAGGCTGTACAGGATGAACAGGGGGGCGAACTGGACCGCCTGCCCGGCGCTCATGCAGTAGAAGCCGGCCCCGGCCATGAAGATGCCGGCCAGGCCGTGGCACAGGGAGAGGACCCGCTGGGCTTCCATCTTCTTGTCGGCGACGATGCCCATCAGCGTGGGCATGAAGATGGAGACGATGCCCTGCATGGCGAAGAACCATTTGATCTGGCTCCCGAGGCCGATGTTGCCCAGGTAGCGGCCGAGCGAGGTGAGGTAGGCACCCCAGACGGCGAACTCCAGGAACAGCATCAGGATGAGCTTGAAGGTTACGGGTTTGATTTTCATCGCAGAGTATGATTTGGTTATCTATTCAGGTTCACTATCACACAAAAATACGAAAAAATCCGTAACTTTGACCGATTAAAGGAAATTTGATGTTCTCGTTCCAGCTCACAGCCCGGGATCCCGGGTCCGCCGCCCGCGCGGGCGTGATCTCCACCGACCACGGGGAGATCCGCACCCCCATCTTCATGCCGGTGGGCACCGTCGGCTCCGTCAAGGGCGTGTATCACAGGGACTTGAAAGAGGACATCCAGGCCGAGATCATCCTCGGCAACACCTACCACCTCTACCTCCGTCCCGGCCTGGACACCCTCCGGAAGGCCGGCGGCCTGCACCAGTTCGAGCACTGGGACCGGCCCATCCTCACGGACAGCGGCGGCTTCCAGGTGTTCTCCCTGGCGCCTATCCGCAAGCTCACCGAGGAAGGCTGCCGGTTCGCCTCGCATATCGACGGCTCCCGCCATACCTTCACCCCGGAGAACAATGTTGACACCCAGCGCATCATCGGCGCGGACATCATCATGGCCCTGGACGAGTGCTGCCCGGGCGACGCCGACTTCCGCTACGCCGCGAAGTCGCTGCGCCTCACGCAGGGCTGGCTGGAGCGCTTCGCCGCGCATTTCGACGAGACGGAGCCCCTGTACGGCTACGGGCAGACGATGTTCCCCATCATCCAGGGCTGCGTGTATCCGGACTTGCGTAAGCAGGCGGTGGAGCACGCGCTGAGCCTGGACAACGCGAACCGCGGCGGCTACGCCGTTGGCGGCCTCGCGGTAGGGGAGCCCACGGAGAAGATGTACGAGATGCTGGAGGTGACCTGCCCGCTCCTGCCGGAAGGCAAGCCGCGGTACCTGATGGGCGTGGGCACGCCGGCGAACATCCTCGAGGGCATCGCCCGCGGGATCGACATGTTCGACTGCGTGATGCCTACGCGGAACGGCCGCAATGGCATGCTTTTTACATGGCAGGGCATCATGAACATGCGTAACGCCAAGTGGACGGACGACTTCACTCCGCTGGATCCGGAGGGGACCTCGTTCGTGGACCACTACTACACCCGGGCGTACCTCCACCACCTGTTCGTCGCGAAGGAGATGTTCGCGGCGATGGTGGCGACGGAGCACAACCTCGCCTTCTACCTGGACCTCGTCCGCACGGCCCGCCGCCATATCGAGGCGGGGGACTTCGCGGCCTGGAAGGAGGTAACTGTCCACAAGCTGATGCAGAGACTGTAATGGGAATCAAGAGACTCGACTGGTATATCATCAAGAAGTTCCTGGGCTCGTTCATCGTCGCCCTGGGCCTGCTGACGGTGATCGTCATCATCTTCGACGTGAGCGAGAAGATCGACGATTTCGTGCAGAAGGAGGCCCCGCTGAAGGCGATCGTCGTGGACTACTACCTGAACTTCATCCCGTACTTCATGAACATGTACAGCCCGATGGTCGTGTTCCTGACGGTGATCCTGTTCACGTCCAAGATGGCGCAGAACTCCGAGATCGTGGCCATCCTCTCCTGCGGCGTTAGCTTCCACCGGATGATGGTGCCGTACCTCGTGTCGGCGGGTATCGTCGCCCTCCTGTCCCTGGGACTCGGCCTCTGGGTGATTCCACGGGCGAACGTGACACGTGTGGCCTTCGAGCAGAAGTACAACCCCCGCGCGAAGGTCAAGTTCGGGCATGACATGCATTACAAGCTGGAGGACAACAAGTTCGTGTACCTGGAATCCTTCAGCGCCTGGAACAGTACGGCCTACAACTTTACCCTCGAGCAGGTCTCGGACGACCACATGATCTCCAAGCTCTCCGCGGAATCCGCCCAGTGGGACAGCCTCAGCGGGAAGTGGAAACTCAAGAACTGGTTCATCCGCGACTACGGCGAAGGCATGCAGGACCGGGTCCGCAGCGGCAAGCAGATGGATACGACCCTGAGCCTCACCATCGACGATTTCTACTACAACGACTATACGATCGAGCAGCTGGATGCGGCGCAGATGGACCAGCTCATCGAAACCCAGCGCGCCCGCGGCGACGCGACGGTGATGTACCCCCTGATGCAGAAGCACCGGCGGTATTCGATGCCGCTGTCGGCCATCATCCTGACCATCATCGCCGTTTCCCTGTGCTCCAAGAAACGCCGGGGCGGCATGGGGTGGAACATCGCCGTGGGCCTGGCCCTCGGCTTCTCCTACGTCCTGTTCGAGCAGTTCAGCAAGATGTTCGTCGTGACGGACACCCTGCCTGCGGGCATCGCCACGTGGATCCCGAACATCCTCTATGCCCTCATTGCGGCCTTCCTGTACATCATCGCTCCGAAATAGATACTTCGACAAGCTCAGTATGACAAAAGTCAAAATCGTCAACAAGTCCGGCCAGCCCGTGCCGGCCTATGCGACTCCGCTTTCCGCCGGGATGGACCTCCGGGCCTGCCTGGACGCGCCCGTCACCCTCGGTCCGCTGGAACGGACCCTCGTCCCGACGGGCCTTTTCATCGCCCTGCCGGCCGGCTACGAGGCGCAGGTGCGCCCCCGCAGCGGCCTCGCCGCGAAGCACGGCATCACGGTCCTGAACACCCCCGGCACCATCGACGCGGACTACCGGGGCGAGATCAAGGTCATCCTCGTGAACCTGTCGAACACCCCGTTCGAGATCGTTCCCGGGGAGCGCATCGCGCAAATGGTCGTCGCCCGCCACGAGCGGGTGGAATGGGAAGAGGTCGATACCCTGGACGAGACGGAGCGCGGCGCCGGCGGCTTCGGCAGCACTGGAAGATAAACTATGGAAATCAGCGAGTTATATAGCCTGTTCCGCGCCTCCAAGGGCGTGAATACGGACACCCGGACCCTCGAGCCCGGCCAGATCTTCGTGGCCCTCAAGGGCGAAACCTTCGACGGCAACGCCTATGCGATGAAAGCCCTCGAGGCTGGCGCCGCCTATGCCATCGTCAATGAATACGCCGAGGGCGACGACCCCCGCCTCCTCCACTTTCCGGACACGCTCCGGACGCTGAAGGAGCTCGCGGCCTGGCATCGGCAGCAGCTGGAGATTCCCGTCATCGGCCTGACCGGCACGAACGGAAAGACCACGACCAAGGAACTCATCCGCGAGGTCCTCGCCACGCATTTCACGGTCGCGGCCACGAAGGGGAACCTGAACAACGACATCGGCGTGCCCCTGACGGTCCTCGGCATCGGCCCGGACGCGGAGATCGCGGTCGTGGAGATGGGCGCGAACCATCCCGACGACATCTCGGCCCTCACCTGGGTGAGCCAGCCGGAATACGGACTGATCACGAACGTGGGCAAGGCCCATCTGCTGGGCTTCGGCAGCTTCGAGGGCGTCAAGAAGGCCAAGGGCCAGCTCTATGACTGGCTCTCCGCGCACGACGGCCAGGCCTTTGTCAATGTCGATGACGACGACCTCTACGAGATGGCCGTTTCCCGCCCGCTCTCCATCATCCCGTACGGCGTAGCAGGGGAGGACGCTGAAATCCTGCCCACCTCCGCGGAGAATCCGTTCCTGCGGATGTCCATCGGCGGGGAAACGCTGGAAACCAAGCTCGTGGGCGCCTACAACGCCGCCAACGTGATGGCCGCCCTCGCGGTCGGCCGCCAGTTCGGCGTCCCGCTCTCGGACGGCCTCGCCGCCATCGCGGCCTACACCCCGTCCAACAATCGCTCCCAGATGACCCGCACCGAGCGCAATGTCGTCATCGAGGACGCCTACAACGCGAATCCGTCCTCCATGGCCGCCGCCCTGGACAACTTCGCCTTGTTGAAAGCCGACTGCAAGATCGTGATGCTGGGCGACATGCGGGAACTGGGCGAGGACTCCGTGAAGGAGCATGTGAAGATCCTCAAGAAACTGGACGACTGCGGCCTTACGCACGCCTGCCTCGTGGGCGACGAGTTCAAGAAGGCCCTGGAAGAGGCCGGCACGCCCGACTACGTCAAGTGGTTCGCCACCGCCGACGACCTCGCCGCCGCCCTCGCTGAACGCCCTTTGACCGGCGCCACCGTCCTCGTCAAAGGCTCCAACAGCATCCGCATGGGCAAGGTGCTTCCTACGCTGTAGGCTATTCCATCCACTTCCGGATCACCCCGTGGCCGAGCGCGGCGCAGAAGAGGCCTACGGCGAGGCCGAAGAGGGTTCCGACGAAAATATCCCCGAAGAAATGGGCCGCCATCATGACGCGGCTCAGGGCGACGAGCGCCGCCCACAGGAAAATGCAGAGGCCATACGCCCGGTAGCGGCCTTGCCGATCATTGAGCCGGAAGCCCAGCCAGGAGCAGATGGCGAAGCCGAAGGAGTTGCTGGCGTGGCCGGAGAAGAAGCCGAAGAAGCTGGACCGGTTCATCGGCCAGTGCAGGCCGCGCTCCAGCAGGCTTGTCGTGTAATACGGCCGCAGGCGGTCTACGCCTTCCTTGATATGGTAGGAGATCTGGTCCGCCAGGACGACGCAGAGGATGCAGGACAGGATGACGACGAGTCCTTTCTTCCAGCCCAGGCGGTAGATCATCACCCCCATGATGACTCCGTACATGGGGAACCAGATGCGGACATCGGACAGGAACATCCAGAACTGGTCGCTCCACGGGCTGTGGAACCCGTTGAGCCACAGGGTGATGTCCTGGTCGATCCCGATGAGCCGCTCCACGATGCTACTTGTTCAGCGCCTTCCAGAGTTCTTCCTTGAGTTCGTTCAGGCCCGTCTGCGCGACGGCGGAGATGAACACGTGCGGGATGTCCGCCGGGAGTTTCTTCTCGATCTTCTTGCGCTCTTTCTCGTCGATGAGGTCCGTCTTCGTGACGGCGAGGACGCGGTCCTTCACGAGCAGTTCGGGGTTGTACTCCTTGAGCTCGCTCAGGAGGACGTCATAGGCCTTGGCGACGTCCGGCTCGTCGGCGGCAACCATGAACAGGAGCACGGAGTTCCGTTCGATGTGCCGCAGGAAGCGCATGCCGATGCCCTTCCCCTCATGGGCGCCCTCGATGATGCCGGGGATGTCGGCCATCACGAAGGAACGGTCATCGTAGTACTTGACGATGCCCAGGTTCGGTTCCAGGGTGGTGAACGCGTAATTGGCGATCTTGGGTTTGGCCGAGGTGATGGCCGCCAGAAGGGTGGACTTGCCCGCGTTCGGGAAGCCCACGAGGCCCACGTCGGCGAGGACCTTCAGTTCCAGGATGAACCAACCCTCGACGCCTTCCTCGCCGGGCTGGGAATAGCGCGGCGTCTGGTTGGTGGGCGACTTGAAATGGTCGTTGCCCCAGCCGCCGCGGCCGCCCTCGCACAGGACGTACTCCTGGCCGGGCTCCACGATCTCGGTGATGACCTCGTCCGTCTCGGCGTCCTTCACGGTCACGCCCAGGGGCACTTCCAGGACGATGTCCGCCCCGTTCTTGCCCTTGCGGAGCGCCGCCCCGCCCGGCTCGCCGTTCTCGGCCCGGACGACCTTGCGGTAACGCAGGTGGATGAGCGTCCAGAACTGCGGGTTCGCCCGCAGGATGATGTGGCCGCCCCGGCCGCCGTCGCCGCCGTCCGGTCCGCCCTTGGGCACGTACTTCGCCCGGTGCAGGTGCATCGACCCGGCCCCGCCGTGCCCGCTCGCACAGAAGATCTTGACGTAGTCTATGAAGTTCGATTCAGCCATCGTCTGGTAGATTTATGTTGCAAAGATAAGGATTATTTCCCGATGGGCCCCCTTACAGCGCGAAGTGCTTCGTCTCCCCGTAGGCGTTCCAGTTGCGGAGGTCGAGGGTGAGGGCGGACTGGTCGTAGACGTTGCTGAACTGGGTGTCTTCGACGGTGCCGTTGTCCCAGACGAGGTCTTTCCAATGGACCTGGGCGAGGCATTCCTGCGCCTCGGCGAAGGTGAGGACGCCGCTATGGCCGGCGAGGTAGGCGCCGGCGGTCTCGTAGCGCCACCAGCTCTTGCTGTGGGGGTTGCCCACGGCCGGGTCGGGCTCGGTGGTGTAGTATTTGTCCGACAGTAAGTGGTTGGTTACCAGCATGTATCGTGCGTCGGGGGCCTTCCGGACGATCATCGTCTTCCAGCCGTCGTCCTTGTCGAATTCCACGACCGCGCAGTCGCCGTCCGCATCGGCCACCATGTAGTGGTAGCCCGAGCCCACGGCGGCGTCGTGGCACACGTCCACGGTCTCCAGCAGGTCCAGCGCCTCCTGGACGGTCGCGCAGCGGTCCAGCCACAGGCGCATGATGATGGTCGTGCCCACGTTGTGCCGCTCGGTGTCCTGCTGGGCGGCCTGCTTCGGAAGGGCCATGATGGAGGTGCAGAGGCCCTTCTCGTTCATGCCGTCGACGGGCGCGTAGATGGACGCGAGGCAGCTCAGGGAGGCGAGGAAGGAGTCCGGGAGCTTCTCCAGGGAGTAGCCGAAGTGGGACATGTCGCTGACGGCGATGGACGCGTAGCCCTTCTTCGGGCGGGAGACGGTCACGAGCGTCGGGTTCTTGAAATAGTCGTAGTTGCGGCCGAACCGGAAGCCGTCGCCCTCGGCCTTCGCGGCCTGGAAGCTGGTGCAGTTGAAGGTGGCCAGTTCACCGTCTTCGTCGGCCACCTGGGCGCTCTTGATCTTGAGGGGGAGGCCCTTGCCGATGCGGCCGACCACATAGTCCAGCAGCTCGGCGTTCGAATCCACGTCCTTGGAAATGACGTCGTCCAGGTCGTAGGCCGCCTTGTACTCCATCTGATACAGGTAGGGGTTCCCGTCGACGGAATCGAGGGAGGAGAGGGTGCGGAGTTCACCGCTCCAGATGCAGAGGACGGCGAGGACGAGGACCGCCAGGATGCCGAGGATCCAGAGAAGGACTTTTTTCATGGTTCGTGGGTTTATCATCCAAAGATAGCAAAAAATGCGTAACTTCGCGGTCGTTTTCGACTCACGAGATGGATCAGGAAAGACAGAGCTCCCTCATCGGCAACCTGGCGTGCTTGGCAGCGTACGCCATTTTCGGGTTCAACATCATCAGCTGCAAGAGCATCGCCCTGGACGGGAACGTCACGCCGATGGCGCTCTTCTGCCTCCGCTCCTTCGGGGCGACGGCCCTTTTCTGGCTGTGGTCCCTGTTCACGGCGCCGCACGAGCACATCCATAGGGAAGATGTCTGGAAGGTGGTCGTCGCCTCGTTCCTCGGCCTCTTCATGACGCAGCTGGCCTTCCTGTTCGCCATCACGAAGACGACGGCCATCGACGCGTCCATCATGAGCACGCTGAGCCCCATCATGACGCTGGTCATCTCGGCCATCGTCATCAAGGAAAGGATCACCTGGAGCGGCGTGGCGGGCATCGCGCTCAGCCTCGTGGGCGTGCTGATCCTCATCTACAACTGCGTCTCGATCCGTTCCGGGGCCGATTCCACGTCCATCTGGGGCATCCTCGGGATGCTCGTGAACGCCCTGTGCTTCGCCACTTATGTGGGCGTGTTCAAGCCGGTCATCCGGAAGTATTCGGTGGTGACCTTCATGAAGTGGATGTTCCTCTTCTCGTCCCTGATGGCCCTGCCGTTCAGCTTCGGCGCTTTCCGGGCATCCAATCTGGCGGCCGTGCCGATGGACGTGTTGTGGCAGATCGCCTACGTGGTCGTCTTCGCCACCTTCGTGGCCTATTTCCTCATCCCCATCGGCCAGAAACGGCTCCGCCCGGTGGTGGTGTGCATGTACACCTACGTCCAGCCCGTCATCGCGATGGTCATCGCGCTCATCCTGGGCCTGGACCACCTCACCGCCCTCAAGATTGTCGCCAGCCTCCTGGTCTTCGTCGGCGTGGGCCTCGTGAACTTCGTGCCGAAGAAACAATCCGGAAATAATTGATTATCTTTGTGGATGTAACCAAACGGCCGATCCATGAAGAAGAAAAGATTACTGGTCCTTGTCCTGGCGCTGGCGGCGCTGATTCCGGCGTATGCGGTGCTGAACGAGAAGGACCTCGCGCAGACGCTGTCCGTGCTGCGGTACGAGCTCCGTTCCGCCTGGCTGGCGTCCGCTGAGCGGTCCAAACGTACGCTGGAACGCGGTTCGCGCCAGCGGGCCCAGCTCGTGGAGATGATGCAGCGGAGCAACGAGCTGTCCCTGATGCTGTACTCGCAGAAACAGGACTACACGTTCGACATGACCTATGCCTTGAACGAGGTGTCCCGCCAGTACGAGGATTTCTCGGCGCAGAAGCTGCCGTTCGACGACATCATCACCCGGCTGGACATCGACATCGACCGCTACGACCGCCTGGTCACGACCCTCAAACGCCTGCCGCCGGCCCAGCTCATGGCCTATCGCGACAGCACCGGCCAGTTGGTGTACCTGGACCGGGACGCGTGGCGGCACCGGCGGGATTCGCTCCGCCAGGTTCGCGGGGAAAGTGCCGTGCGGCGGGCCATGGACACGACCGGCCGGACCCGTCCCTTCATGCTGGATTCCCTCGGCCAGATCCGACCGTGACAGCTGCATCTTCTATGCGGAAAGCCTGCTGGAGGCCTGCCGGATGCAGAAGGCGCAGCTGGTGCGCGACAGTACGCACTACTCGGAAACCGCTGCGCTCCTGAAGTCGAGCTACGACTACGCTCAGCAGCGGTACAAGACCGTCCAGAACCGCATCTTCATCGAAGGCCAGACGGCGTACGGGACCCTCCTCAAGAACTTCCCCCGTTATTGGCAGCAGGCGACCCGCGACGCCCAGGACAAGTACAGCTCCCGCACGCTCGGGGATGTGACCAGCCAGTGGCGCGGGCCCATGGTGACCGCGTTCTCGGTGTTCCTGCTGTTCTACATGCTCATTTCGGCCATCCTGGCCGTTGCGCTGGTCGCCTTCCTCACCCGGAAGGTCGCCTTCTTCAAGAAAGAGCGCTTCGCGAACCACCGTTTCGAGACGACCCTCATCACGGGCGTCGTCATCTTCGCCCTGTCCATCATGATCGCCAGCTGGGCCTCCAAGCAGAACTTCTTCGCGATGGCCTCGAAGCTGATGGTGGAATTCGCCTGGATGCTGGCCGCCATCCTCATCTCGCTCGTGATCCGGCTGAAAGGGGAGGCGATCCGGAAGGGAATCCGCCTGTACGTTCCCATCCTGCTCCTCAGTTTCATCGTCATCTCCCTCCGCGTCGCGTTCGTCCCGAACAGCCTGCTGAACATCATCTTCCCGCCGCTGCTGCTGGTCTTCACGGCCGCCCAGGCGTGGACCCTGTTCCGGAACAAGAAGGACCTGCCGGCCTGGGATGTCGCCTATGGATGGGTTTCCCTGCTGGTCCTGGTCGCGACGAGCATCATCGCCCTCCGCGGCTTCGTGCTGCTGGGCATCCAGCTCCTCATCTGGTGGATCTTCCTCCTGACCCTGCTGCAGACGATCACGGCCGTATACGACCTCCTGCACATCTACTACGTGCGCCACATCAAGGAGATGAAGATGCACTACATCGAGGCGCATCCGAACCTCCCGAACGATACCGACGAGGACCTCATCGCCGTGACCTGGCCGCATTCGTTCGTCAAGAGCGCCCTGCTTCCGGTCGCCATCGTCCTGTCCATCCCGTTCAGCCTGTTCATGGCGTCCAGCGTGTTCGACCTGAACGAGGTGTTCAACGAGTATTACCGAATTCCTTTCCTTGAGATCCCGGGTTACATCAGCCTGTCCTGTTACAAACTCGTCCTGGTGCTCGTGCTGTTCTTCCTGTTCCGCTACCTGGTGTACGCGGGGAAGGCCCTCTACCGCCTGCTCAAGATCAAGTCCCTGCTGAAGGGCTCCGCCGGCCGCCTCTTCCATGAGAACCAGGCGAACTTCACCCTGGCGGAGAACATCATCGGCATCTCGCTCTGGGGCATCTACGTCATCGCCATCTTCGTCCTCCTGAAGATTCCGACAGCCGCCATCAAGGTGATCGGCGCCGGCCTCGCGACCGGTCTCGGTTTCGCGATGAAGGATATCCTGAACAACTTCTTCTACGGGGTCCAGCTCATGTCCGGGCGCGTCCGCGTGGGCGACTTCATCGAGTGCGACGGCATCCGGGGCAAGGTGGACAGCATCAACTATCAGAGCACGCAGATCATCGCCTCCGACGGGTCCGTGATGGCCTTCCCGAACGCCACCCTGTTCAACAAGAACTTCAAGAACCTCACGAAGAACCACTCCTACGAGCTCCTTTCCTTCGACGTGGGGGTCAAGTACGGGGTCGATGTGGACGAGGTCCGCGGCATCATCCAGGATGCGTTGGAGCCGCTCAAGACCAAGGATGTATACGGACGTGACGTGGTGGATCCGAAGTACGGCATCCAGGTCCGGTTCAAGGACTTCGGGGACAACAGCGTCAATCTGTCGGTATACCAGTACATCACCGTGGAGGAGCACTATACGTATCCGGCCAGGGCGAAGGAACTGATTTACAATGCGTTGAACGTTCACGGAATCGAGATTCCGTTCCCGCAGCGCGACCTGTATATCAAGGCGATACCGGAAAAGAAGGATTAAAGCTTTTCCAGCAACAACTCGAACAGGCGGGGCTTGGCGTAGGCGTCAAGCTCCGCTTCTTCGATCCAGACGCAGCCGTCGGGGAGGTCCGGGCGTTCGGCGGGCTCCCAGAGGAAAAAATCCGCGAGGAGGGTGCGGTGCGTGAGCTGGTGCTTGAATCCTTTGACGACGGGCTGCGCCCCGGCGGGAACTTCGTCCGTCAGCCAGGGCTCCCACAGCCCTTGCCAGATGTCGCCGGGCCCGCGCCGATGGAGGACGGTCCGGCCCTTGAAACGTACGTAGACATAGGTGAGATGCCGTTCCACGGGTTTCCGGGCCTCTTGCTTGACCGGCAGGAGTTCCACCCTTCCGTCGCGGAAGGCCAGGCAGGAAGGCTGCAGCGGGCAGGTCAGGCAGGCGGGATTCACGGGCGTGCAGCAGGTGGCGCCGAAGTCCATCATGCCCTGGTTGAAGGCGGCGGGCGCCTCCGGCGGCAGGAGCCGCTGGGCGAGCGCCGTGAATTCCTTCTTCGCGGCCGTCGAGCCTACCGGTGTCGCAATCCCGAAGTACCGGGCGAGGACGCGGTACACGTTCCCGTCCACGACGGCGGCCGGGAGGCCGAAGGCGATGGAGCCGATGGCCGCGGCCGTGTAGTCGCCCACGCCTTTCAGGCTCCGGATGCCCTCCAGCGTGGACGGGAAGCCGCCCATCGACACGATCTGTTTCGCCGCGGCGTGCAGGTTCCGGGCGCGGGAGTAGTAGCCGAGCCCCTGCCAGAGCCGGAGCACCTCGTCCTCGGGGGCGGCGGCCAGGGACTCGACGGTCGGGAAGCGGTCCATGAACCGCTCCCAGTAGGCCCATCCCTGGGCCACGCGCGTCTGCTGGAGGATGATTTCGCTCAGCCACACCGCGTACGGGTCCCGGGTCCTCCGCCAAGGGAGGTCCCGGCCGTTCTCGGCGTACCAGCGGAGGATGGTCTCGGAGAAGACCATGCTGCCGGCTATTTGAAGCTGGAACCGCCCACGAATTCCCGGAGGAGGGAGGTGGCGGGGATTTCCTTGTCGGGCACCGGCGTGAAGTAATGGATGAACTTCAGCAGGCGGTGCGCCTCGGAGTATTCCGGACAGTTCTGCGGGACGCTGCGGAGGATGGGCTCCGCGTGGTTCTTCAGGACGGCGAACTCGATGAGGTAGGCCGAATTGAACATCACGTCGGCCATCTCCTGGTAGGGATAGATCCACTGGTGCTCGGCCCGGCGGACGTTCGGCCACTGACTGATGGACTCGCGGGCCGTGAAGGCGCCCTTGTTGTAGTCGCGGACGATGCGGCGGAGGAGCCGGTTGTCGCTCGTGGGGATGCAGTTGTGGTTGTCCAGCAGGATGCCCGTGAGGGTGTTGATGAAGATCTTGAACTTGGCCGGGGCCGGAATCTGCTCGGTCAGAGCCGGATTCAGGGCGTGGATGCCTTCGATGAGGAGGATGCAGCCCGGCTCCAGCTTGATCTTCTTGCCGTTGTACTCGCGCAGGCCGGTGACGAAGTTGAATTCGGGGACGTCGACCTCCTCGCCGGCGATCATGCGCATGATGTCCTTCTCCATCAGGGCATGGTCCACGGTCTCGAAGTTGTCGAAGTCGAAACTGCCGTCGGGGAAGCGCGGCGTGTCCAGCCGGTTCACGAAGTAGTCGTCTGTGGACATGGACAGGGGCTTGAGGCCGCAGGCTTTCAGCTGGATGGACAGGCGCTTGCAGAAGGTGGTCTTTCCGGAGGAGGACGGCCCCGTGATGAGGACGACCTTAACCGGGTCCTCGCTGCGGTAGCGGCGGTCGATCTCCTCGGCGATCTGGACAATCTTCTTCTCTTGCAGGGCTTCCGCGATCTGGATGAGCTCGGTCGCGTGCCCGTTGAGGATGGCGCAGTTGACGTCGCCCACGGTGTTCAGGCCCATGATGATGTTCCATCGGAGATTCTCCTTGAACATCTCGTACGTCTTGGGCTGGTCCACGAAGGGGGCGAGGACATTCGGGTTCTCCAGGTCCGGCTCCCGCAGGAGGATGCCGTCGTGGTAGGGCTGGATGCCCCAGACGGTCAGGTAGCCGGTGGAGGGGACGAGCTTGCCGTAATAGTAGTCGGACGTGTCATCCAGGGTATAGTAGTCCGTGTAGGCCTCGCCGCTGGTCTCCAGGAGCTTGACCTTGTCGTCGTAGCCGGATTTCCGGAATTCCTTGATGGCCTTTTCGGTCTGGACGTCATACCGGTGGAAGGGCAGGTCCTTGGCCACGAGTTCCCGCATCCGGGCCTCCAGGAGCTTGAGGTCCTCGCAGGTGAGGTCCGTGCCGTCGGCCTTCCGCAGGTGGCAGAAATAGCCGCCGGAGATCGGGTGCTCCATGTACAGCTGGCTGTCCGGGAACACGTCCGTGGCCGCCTTGTACATCAGGAAGCACAGGGAACGGAAGTACACCCGCCGGCCGCTGGCCTCCCGGACGTCGAGGAATTCGATGTCCTTGTTCTGGTACACCTTGAACTTGAGGCCCTGGGAGACGTTGTTGACCTTCGCCGACACGATCGGGTAGGGACGGTCGAACTCGAAGTCGGGCAGCATCTGGGCGAGGGATGTGCCTTCCGGGTATTTCCGGGAGGTCTTCGTGTTCTTGCAATAGACCTGCAGCATGGGAACTATTCTTTAATGGTGGTGGTGCGGTTCACGGGGAGGGAGAAGGCGATGCCCTTGGCCTCGTCGGCCAGGCCGCAGTCCTTGTAGATGGCCTTGAGGACGTCATCCTTGATCCCCTTGGGCACGAGGATCAGCAGCACTTCCTTGTCCGGCTGGATATTGATGCTGAAAAACTCCTCGGCTTCGGGATTGGCCGACCCGCGGGCGCGGAGGATGGTCCCGCCCTGGGCGCCGGCGTTCCGCGCGGCCTCCATCACATTCTGCGAGAATCCTGCATTCACGATGCAGACGATCAGTTCGTGTTTGTGGTCTTCCATTTATGCTTCCTCCTTGACGGTTCGCTTGTCGTTCGCTAAGAATCCATATACGAGTGTGCCGATGACGCTGGTCATCGGGACGGTGAAGGCGATGCCCTTGTAGTTCTTCCCTTTCCGGAAGGTCTGGTCCAGCAGGTCGATGAGGCTCGCGGCCTTGTCGGCGCGGACGACGCTCAGGACCAGGGATTTCGGTTTCTCCGTGAGTCCCAGGACGTTCAGGATCATGTGCGTGGTGCCCTTGGCAGGGACCGTGAGCTGGAGGTTGGCCTGGTGGGACTGGATGAGGCTGGAGTAATAGGCGGCCTTGTCGTTGTGCACGACGGCCAGCAGCAGTTCCAGCTTCATCGGGGCGGTATTCCGGGTTTGAGCCATGCTAGTCGAAGTAAATGATCTGGTCGTCGGCCGCGGCGAGGATGCGGCGGATGGCCGCGCTCTCCCGCCGGCGGACGCTCACGACGGACTTGAAACCGAGGGACTGGATGGTGATGAGCGGGGTCATCGCCACCATGGACACGACGCCGAACGCGAAGTCCAGCACCGCGGATTCCCCCTGCAGGGTGCAGCAGGCGCCGATGACGAGGGGAAGGATGAAGCTCGAGGTGAGCGGGCCGCTGGCGACGCCGCCGGAGTCGAAGGCGATGGCGGTGTACAGCCGGGGCACGAAGAAGGACAGCCCGAGCGAGATGAGGTAGCCCGGGATGAGGTAGTACAGGAGCGAGAACCCGAGGCGGACGCGGAGGACGGACAGGCCGATGGACACGCCCACGCCGATGGACAGGGCCAGCATCATCTGCCGCCGGGACACCTCGCCGCCGGTGATTTCCTCGACCTGGTTGTTGAGGACGTGGACAGCCGGTTCCGCGAGGACCACGACCATGCCCAGCACGAAAGCGAAGATGATGAGGAGCTGCGGACTGCTCGCCGCGAGTTGGGTGCCGATCTTGAAGCCGACGGGCATGAAACCCATGGAAACCGCGGCCAGGAACAGGACCAGGCCGACAAAGGTATAGACGATGCCGAACAGGATCTGGATGATCTTCGTCCGGGGGAGTTTCAGCACGGCCGCCTGGAGGATGAAGAAGAACACGACCACCAGGAGGAGGGATTTGACCACTTCCAGGGCCATCTCCCCGAACAGGTGCCAGACACCGCCGTGCAGGACCGTGTCCATGGAATAGTCGGGAATGGCGAAGGACAGGTCGCCGGAAGCGGTGAGCGAGAGCAGCAGGACGGCGGCGATGGGGCCGACCGAGCACAGGGCGATGAGGCCGAAGCTGTTCTCGCCGGCGTTCCGGCCGCCCACCGTGAGGGCGATGCCCACGCCGAGGGCCATGATGAAGGGCACCGTGATGGGCCCGGTGGTCACGCCGCCGGAATCGAAGGAGAGGGGCAGGAAGGAGCCCTTCCCGCTCTCGACCAGGATGGCCGCCAGGCAGAACAGCACCATGTAGAAGAACAGCAGGATACTGGTCAAGTCGCTGTGGAACAGGATCTTGATGACGGCTACGAGCAGGAACAGGCCCACGCCCAGGCCCACGGCCGCGATGAGCACGGTCCCGTTCATGACGGCGCTTACCTGGCCGGCCAGGACCGAAAGGTCCGGCTCCGCCACCGTGATGAGGACGCCCATCACGAAGCAGACGCCGAGCAGGACGCCCAGCTTCTTGGACTTGGTGAGGCCTTCGCCGATGTGCTGCCCCATCGGGGTCATCGCCATGTCGGCGCCCAGGTTGAAGAGGCTGATGCCGGCCACCAGGAGGAGGGCGGCGCCGGCGAACACGAGCAGCTCATGCCGGGTGATGTCCACCCACGGGGTCACCGAAAGCAGGAATACCAGCAGGCTGACCGGTACGACCGAAACCAGGGATTCCCGGAGTTTCTCCCGCAAGGATTTCCAAAGGTCCCGAAAGATGGATGAAGTGCTTTCCATGCCACAAAGATAACAAAAACCTCCCTTATCCCGAAGACAACCTGCCCGGATTTTTGCTATATTTGTATTCGCTAACTACACGGTTCCATGAAAAGAGTCATTCCTTACTGGGAAAGAGGGGGAGACTGGGCAAACCATGGATTCTTCATCAAGCATGTCGAATCCAAGCTCCCCGTAGAAGCGACAGAGATTCCGCAAACCACCCTACCCTGCTTCGCCTTCCTGTTCCTGCTGGAAGGGGAGATGCTCGCAGACGTCAACGGTGACTCCTGTCTCTGCCGGGGCGGCCAGTTGCTGCTGATTCCTGCCAACATACCTTTCTCTGTCCACCACTATACCGACATCCTCGGCTACACGGGCGGATTCGTCTTGTCCTCCCTCCGGGATATATCCTACCCGTTCCTGACCAGCGGCAAGCCGGTCATGCGCACCTACTGGTTTGACAGCGCCGCCTTCATTGCCCAGATCATGGAGCGGATGGTCGCCGCATACGCCCGGGGTGATGTCGGCTACCTCTCCCGGGCGTTCGACCTGCTCCTCTATTCGGTCCCGTCTCCCGGCGAGGCCAATGCCCACCCCATGGTCAACCGGTTCTTCGAACTGCTTTTCGACCGCAGCCAGGTGCTCGATTCCGTGTCGGGCTATGCGGAGCGGCTGGGCATCTCACCCAGCTACCTGAACAAGCTCGTCCGCACCCAGACGCGCCACAGCGCCATGGACTGGGTGGAGATTTCCCGGGTCAACTGGGCCAAGTCCCTGCTCAAGGACAGCGACCTGTCCATCGGCGAGGTTTCCATTGCCATCGGCGTGGACGACCCCTCCTATTTCACGCGTTTCTTCCGCAAGAGTACGGGGATGACGCCCTCCGAATTCCGTCACCGGATGGCGCAGAAGGTCAAAGAAGGCAGGAAGTAGGATTCTCTATTTCACCAGGAACCCCATCGAGGTCAGGAGCACCGCTTCCAGGGCCCCTTCCGTCGTGAGCGCTTCCAGCGGGAAGCCGCAGGCGATGACCCGATGCTTGCCGTCGTCGAAGACAGTGGCCGCAGGGATGTCCGTCCCGCCGTAACGGAGGAAGGTCTGGGCCATCTCGCTGGCCGGCTCGATGCCGTCCGGGTTCTCGACGCGGTAGTGATGCTCGTCGAACAGGCGGTTGTACTTCATGGGATCGCTCAGCTGGACGGCGGCGCCCGGTTTCGGAACGATGCTGCCCGTCACGTCTCCGAAGTTGGTGACCCACTTGTAGCCGAGGACCTCCTGGATGAAGGCCCGGGTCTGTTCCGCGTTCTTGATGGGGAAGGTCCCGGGATACACCTGGTCCCAGGCGTCCGTGCCGATGTACGCGCCGGCGACGAGGATGGAACCGCCCGCGGCGGCGTACTTCCGGAGGGCGTCCTGCATCGGGACGGGGAAGACGGTGTACCGGTCCGGGACGGCGCCGCGGCCGACCTTGGTGGTGACCTGCTTCCCGCAGATGAGGTCGACGGCCGCGAAGGAGGACGCATCCATCGACAGGAAATAGTCCGCGCTCACGGAGCAGAAGGCGTAGCCGGCGTTCAGCAGGACGCGGCCGTGCTGGGCGGGATAGTCGAAGGTGTTGCCCGCGACGAGGCGGCCGGCGCGGTTGGTGAACGATCCGCCGAAGCCGGGGTTGTCGTCGTCGGTCCACACCTTGGTCCGGTCGAACTGGTTCTGCTCGCCCACGAAGTTGATCTCGCGGATGTACGGGACACCGCTGTCGATGTTGTCCATGAAGCCGCCGTAGCCCGGGGTGTCGAACCAGGCCGGCGCGGAGATGCGGGTGAAGTTGTTGACGATGAGGATGGTCTTGCTGTCCTCGCCGGGCGTTCCGACGGCCAGCGTCTCGGACGGGAAGCTCTTGCCGCCGTCGTTGCAGGCGACGATGCGGTAGCTGTACATCCGGCCCCGGCGGATCGGGACGGTCACCGTCTGCCGGTTCCCGACCTTCTCCACGCCCTCCAGCCGGACGCCGTCATCGAAGGCGCCGCCGTCCTCGCGGGTATAGAGGATATAGCCCGTCGGCACGGCCGTGGGCTCGTCGGGATCCTTCGTATCCTCCCAGCTGAGCACGGCTTTCCCGCCCTTGATCTCGGCGGCGAAGGCCTTGACCGGCAGCGGCTGGACCACATAGGAGCAGCCGTACCGGGCGCTCAGGTATTTGAGGATGCCCTTGTACACGGACCGGGACACCGTGAACCGGAAGGACGGGTCCAGACCGTATTTCATGTCGGCGAAATTCTGGTGGGAAAGCAGTTCCAGGAGCATGGCCGGGACGGAGGTCGACCGGGATTCGCTGTAGGAACGGTCCCAGGTCTGCCGGCGGGACCACTTGGGTTCGAACTGCTTCCGGATGTCGTCCACGACCTGTGTCTGGACATAGTCGGTGAGGAGGCGTCCGTTCAGGCGGGATTCTCCGTTCGGGAGTTCATCCTTGTTGTCGGACAGGAGGGTGTAGATGCCCAGCGTGCCGATGATGGAGTCGTTCTGGGTGACGCCCGCATCGCTGTGGAAGGCGAAGGAAAGGTCGAAGGGCACGCGCCGGCCGCCCGTTTCCGGATTCACGCGCGAACCGCCGGCGAGGTGGCCGACCCACTTGCCGCGGCCGGCGTAATCCCGGGTGTAGTCGTCCTCCCAGTCGTCGAACAGGTGCGCATCGATGCCGTACCACTGCATGTTGTACAAGGCGCCTTCGGCGAAGGCGGGAAGGCCGGAAAGTACGCCGCCGCGCTCGATCTTGCCCATGCCGCCGCCGAACTTCACGGCGTCTGCGCTCACCAGGCCGGCGGCCGTGCTTTGGTTCGACAGGCGGACGAACCCCTCGTCGCCCTCCGCGAAGGTGAAGGTCCCGAGATAGACCCAGGTGCCCCCGGCCATCCGCTGGTTCACGTGGAAGGTGCTTTCGCCGCCCAGGTGATGGACCGTGTAGACGGCGTCGGTGGTGCTGTTTGCGAAGGAACGGTAGGAGACATAGACGGCGTATTCGCCCCGCTCGGGAATCTCCGGACGCCAGGTGGCGGTGGCCTTCGGGTGCGACTCCCCGTCGGTCGCGGTCTCGCACATCAGGGCCGTTCCGGCCTCGAACGGATTCTCATAGATGCTGTAGACGGGTTTCGTGTCGGCGAAACCGGCTCCGGCGTCGCTCCAGGTACCGGTCTCCTTGAAATGGCCGGTGCGGCGCATCTTGCCGGTGCGTTCCCCGCGGAAGGAGGGGTCGTTGTCGACGATAACTTCCCAGCTCTGGACGTCCCTTTCGCGCGGGGTCATCACACAGGCTCCTGCGTTCTCCAGCATGGGGATGAGGAAGGGGAGGACGTAACTTTGCGTGTACATGTCCTCCACGGTACGGAAGGTGGGTGCGCGCTGCCATTCCCAGCGCTCCGTCTTGGCTTCATAGTAGCGGCCGTGGCTCTGCCAGAGGGCGATATGCCGGCCGGAAAGTCCCCGGGGCCACTGCTCGTCCGTCCGGACGAGGGGCGCCTTGGAACGCGGGTCGCTCCGCCGGAGCTTCGTCTCTACCGGGCGGCCGTTCGAATTCAGGCTGGGCATGAGCAGGAAGGTGACGTCCCGCCTTTCGGCGTAGATATCTCCCAGGGCATAGGCCCGGTAGGCCGACGGGAACAGGTCCAGCAGCTGTTTCCGCATCCATTCGAGGTCCGCCGTCTTCAGCGGGTAGTCGCCGAGCTCCTTGCTGAAATGGAAGTCCAGCGTCGTGCCCCGCTTGGCGATCCGAGTCAGCTTCAGGGCCGTGTCCACCGTGGTCCGCCGGCGGAGGCGGGCCCGCAGGGAGTCGGAGGCGGCCTTGAATTCCTTCGCGGTCTGGGCCGGAAGGGCAAGGCAGGAAAGGAGCAGGGCGGCGGTGAGGAGGAACTTGCGCATCATTTTCTTTTCTTGACGAGGACAAGGAGGAGGACGATGACCGAACTGAGGAGGAGGGCGAGGGCGTCCGCCTGGAAATCGACCGGGTCACCCGACCGGTAGGGGAGCCGGGTCTGGACCCACTCGGTGCCGGCGGCGAAAGCGCAGCCGGCGAGGAAGGCAAGGGCCGTCTTCAGGACGGCCTGCCCGGGTTTCCCCCGGTAGCCGCCGAAGGCCAGACAGGCGAGGAGCGGGAAAGGGAAGAACATCAGGAAGTGGACGACCTTGTCGGTGGGGATGCCCCACAGGTCCGTCGGCACGTCCTGCGAGCTGGAGAACCGGCCGAAGCACAGGAAGGCCACGGCGGCGAGATAGACCGCGAACAGGATCCGGGCCCGGATGAGCTGCCGGCGGGTCATGGTTCGACAGGCTCACCAACCCCGAGGATCAGTTCGCCGAAGAAGTCCGGGCGGTGGAAATCCGGGGCGGGGGTTCCGACCGGATTCCAGCTCAGGAAATGGGGATGGGCGGTCTTGTCACCGCACTTGTAGAAATTCGCACGCAGTTTCTCCGGAAGGTTTTCCGGGTCCACGCCCACGAGTTCGAACGGAATCAGTACCGTCACGCGCCAGTCCCAGATGCCGCCGGCGTACTCCTGCGGGCCTTCGAACCGGGCGATGCGGAGGATTTCCTCCATCTCTTCGGCCGGGCGCTTCACGCGGTCGGCGCGGCCCGGGCCTTTCGCCGCCAGGATCTTGCCGATGGGGTTGATCTCGAAGTTGTAGTATTCGCTTCCGTCGGGATTCTCGATGAAGACCTCCACGCAGCTGTCCTCCCACTGGGAACCGTTGTCCTCCGTGTTCAGGGCCCGGAGGTCCAGGCCGCTCACGCGGAAATCGACGACGAGCGCATCCTCGGTGCGGGCGATGCGGCCGGCGCACAGGGGCGCGTAGGGGAACGCGGCGGGCCAGTTGACCTGGTCCACCTGGAACCGGGCGCCTTCGAGCTCGAGGGCGGTGTCCAGGTCGACTTCTTCGAAATCGGCGATGAAGGGAACTTGTATCTGTCTCATAGGGCTTGCATGTCGTTGAGTTTCTTGTAATAGCCGTCCAGGGCGATGAGCTCCTCGTGCCGGCCGCGCTCGACGACCTGCCCCTCGTGCATGACGATGATCTCGTCGGCGTTCTTGATGGTGGACAGGCGGTGGGCGATGGCGATGGTGGTGCGGCTGGACATGAGGCGGTCCAGGGCGTCCTGCACGATGCGTTCGGATTCGGTGTCCAGCGAGGCGGTGGCCTCGTCCAGGATCAGGATGGGCGGGTTCTTGAGGATGGCGCGGGCAATGGACAGGCGCTGGCGCTGGCCGCCGGAGAGCTTGGTCCCGCGGTCACCGATGTTCGTGTCGTAGCCCTCGGGCTTCTCCATGATGAAGTCATGGGCATTGGCGATCTTCGCGGCGGCGACGACCTCCTCCCGGGTGGCTCCTTCCACGCCGAAGGCGATGTTGTTGAAGATGGTGTCGTTGAACAGGATCGGGTCCTGGTTCACGTTGCCCATCAGGGCGCGCAGGTCCTTGATCCTCAGGTCCTTGACATCCTTCCCGTCGATGGTAATCCGGCCGCCGTCCGCATCGTAGAAGCGGGGGATAAGGTCCACGAGCGTGGATTTCCCGGCCCCGGATTCGCCCACGATGGCGACCATCTTGCCGCGGGGGATCTCGAGGTCCACGCCCTTCAGGATCTGCCGGCCGCTCTCGTAGGAGAAGGTGACGCCCTCGAAGGCGATCTTGTACTTGAACTCCTTGATTTCCAGCGGATTCTCTTTCTCGGTGATGGGGTTCTCGGCCTCCAGGATGCGGTTGATGCGCTCCATGGACGCGAGGCCCTTCGGGATGCCGTAGGTGGCGCGGGAGAGTTCCTTGATGGGCTCGATCACGGAGTACAGGATGATCATGAAGAAGATGAACTGGGAGGCGTCCATGAACGTGCCGCCGAACAGGCCCTTCCCCCGGATGATGAGGTAGCCGCCGAAGGCGAGGACCGCCATGATCATCACCGTGCCGAGGAACTCGCTCACGGGATGGGCCGAGGCCTGCCGGGTGTTCACCCGGTTCACTTTCCGCCGCATCCGGTCGGTGACGGAGTCGAAGCGGGCGGACATCTTCTTCTCGGCGTTGAAGGCCTTGACGATGCGGAGGCCGCCGAGGGTCTCCTCCACCTGGGACATCGTATCGCTCCAAAGGGTCTGGGCCTCGAGGGACTGCCGCTTGAGCTGCTTGCCAATCACGCCCATGATCCAGACGAAGGCCGGGACGAAGGTGAGCATGACCAGCATCATCTCCGGGCTCAGGAAAATGAGGATGCCGAAATAGAACAGGATCAGGATCGGGTCCTTGATGAGCATCTCGATGGAGGCGGTGATGGAATTCTCCACCTCGTTCACGTCGCCGCTCATCCGGGCGATGATGTCGCCCTTGCGTTCCTGCGAGAAAAAGCCGATGGGGAGGGCGAGGATCTTGTTGTAGATGCGGTTCCGGATGTCCTTGACGATGCCGGTGCGGATGGGGATCATCACGGCCGCGGACCCGAAGTAGCAGGAGGTCTTGAGGGCCGTGAAGAAGATCATCACCGCGCACAGCAGGAGGAGCGCCGTCACGGCGCCATGGGTCGCGGAGAAGTCGGAAACGAGCCAGTAGGCGTTATTGACGAGGATGTCCTTGAATTTCATGCCTTCCGTTCCCCAGGGGATGAAGGCGTATTCCACCGTGTCCACCTTGAACAGGATGTTCAGCAGCGGGACGATGACGGCGAAGGAGAAGATGTTGAAGATGGCGGACAGCATGTTCAGGACCACCGCCCCGGCCAGGTAGCCCTTGTACGGGGAGGCGTACTGTCTCATCATCTTGAAAAAGTCGTGCATGCGGCGTGCGCGTTAGGGAATTTAACATACAAAAATAAAGCATTTTCGCTATCTTTGCAAGGATAAAACCACACGCTTATGGCCGAGATCACCTTCGTCATTCCCGCCCGGAACTTGGACACCCTCCACCGGACCCTATCCATGCTTGCCTTCCAGAAAGACGCCGGCCTCCGCGCCGTCATCGTGGACCTGGCCGGTTCCGAGGCCGTCCGCGCCGTCGAGTCGGATTTCGAGCACAGTTTCCCGCTTTCCGTGGTGACGGTGGACCTTGCCGGGCAGCCCTTGTGGAAAGGCTGCCTGGACGCCGTCCCCGAGGCGGAATGGGTTTGTTTCCTGACCCCGGGTGTGGACTTCAACGCCATCAGTGTCAAGCGCATGAGCCGCTGCATCGACGACCATGACGCCTACGACGTCTTCCATTGGAACCTGGCCGAACCGAACAGGAAATGGGGTCTGAAAACCCGTCCGGACCGCATCTTTACGAACATCTTTGTGGACGGTTACGCCGCCCCCATCTCCTCCTTCGTTTTCCGGGCCAAGGCCCTCCGGGAGGCCTTCGAGGCCGATTCCGAGGCCGCCGGCATGGCCCATGCCCTCCTCCTCGCGGCCGCGAAGAAGACCGGCGTCCGCACCGCCCGCCGCGAGCGCATCGGCTACACCGCCCCCGCTCCCTCCACTGACCCGTCCGTGGTGGAGAAGGAAGTCCGCGCCCGCCTCGCCTTTTACCGCTGGTCCGAGCGCTATTTCGGCGAGGAGTACCCGCTGGGTGTGAGCGACCGACTCGCCCTGTTTGCCGGGGAACTCGCCCGCCTATATCCCAGCTTCACCCCGGATGAACTGAAAGAGGACCTGAACTCCTTCGCCTGCGTGAACGGCCCCATCCGCCGCCTGAAGGCCTCCTCCGCCCTCAAGGCCGCCTTGAAGGCCCGACAGGAAACTTTGAAATAATTTCTTGCATTTTCGGAAAAGAATACCGATATTTGCAATCCCTTTGAAAAGGGGACCTCTGGATGTAGCGCAGTTGGTAGCGCACCTGGTTAGGGACCAGGAGGTCGCTGGTTCAAGTCCAGTCATCCAGACGAAAGTGATCCGAGCCGTTTCGGCCCGGATTTTTTCGTCTTCGGATGACATCCGGCCTGTCGGCCTGTGGACTTGAACCCTTCACCCCCGCCGCTACGCGGCTGCCCCCAGGGGCGGGCCGGAGGAAGACCCCCGGACCCCCTCCGTCGGCCTTCCGGCCTCCGATTCCTCCTCGACGTGAAAAAGGCCTGCCACGGAATCTGCCTCCTGTGCGCTGAAATGTGCCAGACCCCGGCTTGGAAAGTGGGGTTAGCCGCAAAATGCAGCGTAGAATGAAGAAAACGTGGCAGACTGTTTTGCCAGTCGCAGTTTTGTCGCAGTTTCAGTCTTTTATTAAAAGAGCCAGACGTACAGCCCCGCACCGGCAAGGCAGGGAATCAGCCCGATGAGCATGCCCCAGAGTGACTGGACAAAATGGTAGCGCTTCTGATGATAGGCCTCGTCCATATGCTCCGTTCCAGGAAGCCGGACGGCCTTCATGTTGGCGAAGATAACCCAGTCCAGGAAGAAACAGTCGTACCAGTCGATGAAAAGCCACATCCCGTAACCGACAGTGAAAGCCTGCCAAAAACCTTCGACTCCCGCCAGCCATAGCAGACCAAGAAGCACGGCAAGGACAAGCAGAAGGGCAAGTCCCTTCTTGAGGAGCACCGTCGGCGAAAAGAACTCGGCGGGGACGCGCTCGTGCGACTTGAAGTATTCCTCCTGGATATCTTTTGGGTAGTCATGAATCCACCAGACGGGATTCTTGACCAGGGGGATGAGAACCATGGCCGTAAACGCAGCGGTCATGGCGAGGGTTTCAATGATAATGACAGTCCAATTCATAGTCCGTGCGAAGTTACGCTTATTTTTTCGGAAACCTCGCAAGGCAAAGGTACCCCGAAACCATCGCAACCGGGTTGCATCTTTCTTTTTCTTTTCGCACGATTGACTTATATTTACACCGATAAATCGGAATTTACCATCATGAGTAAGATCTCCAACAGGCCCGACCCGAACGCTGCCTTCCCGAATCCTAAGATTCCGAGCCTTTGCTACATCAAGAATGTGGTGAAGAATCCTCGTATCATCATCGGAGACTACACCTACTATGACGATGTGGACGGTGCTGATCAGTTCGAGAAGCATGTGTCGCACTTCTACGATTTCATAGGTGATAGACTGATTATCGGGAAGTTCTGCGCCATTGCCAAGGGCATCGAGTTCGTGATGAACGGCGCTAACCATAGGATGGATGGCGTGACTACTTATCCTTTCTACATTATGGGTGGAGATTGGGGTAGCGCGATTGCTCCGGTGAAAGAGGAACTGCCCTTGAAAGGTGACACTGTTATCGGCAATGATGTCTGGATTGGCCAGAACGTGACTGTGATGCCGGGTGTCCATATCGGAGACGGAGCTATCATTGGTGCCAATTCGGTCGTGGCGTCAAACATACCTCCTTATGCCGTTGCTGCCGGAAATCCCTGCCGGGTAATCCGGAAACGCTTTGATGACGAGTTCATTGCCTACCTTCTGGAACTGAAGTGGTGGGACT